>JADMIO010838860.1_pt1 | contig 89049 bp, 88 predicted proteins | sample 8958161 | NCBI WGS metagenome assembly JADMIO01 (sample SAMN16585339, study PRJNA669376) | soil metagenome | isolation source: Crop rotation soil | place: USA: Cullars Rotation, Alabama | collected 2011
CGCGACAACTTGTCCACGTGGAATTCTAAGCTTAGGATCCCAATGTGCTGGAAAGCGCACCTGCACAGCGAGCTCGAAAACGTCGAGGCGCAAGCCGAAGGTCTCTCGCGCAAGCTCGATCCGCGCCGCGCGTCGAGCGGCGCGCTCGATCCGACCGCAGAGCGGGCGCTGCGCGCGCGGATCGAAGCGTCGAACCACGTCCTCGACGCGCTCGATCAACCCTGGGTCAAGCTCTTCGACGACATCGAGTCCGCCATGGCCGACGGCGTGGTGCTGCTCTCGCTCGAGCCCGACGCCTCCAAGGCGGCCGTGCGTATCGTCGGCGAAGCACGCGACCGTGACGCCCTTTCGCGCTATCTGGAACGGCTCGGGCGCGCCGAGTCGCTGCGCGAGGTGCGGCTCACCCAGCACGAGCTGCGCGCCGGGAAGGAAGGCGGTGCGGCCTTGCGCTTCACCGTCGCAGCGCGCTGGATGCGTCCGGCATGAACATCGTGGCCGCGCGATTGCAGGCATTCGCCGAGGAGATCGGAACGCTCGGCGTCGTCGGTATCGGCTTGCTCGTCTTTGCACTGGCGCTCGCGCTCGGGCTGCTACAGCCGCTGGACGAAGAGCTGCGCACGGCCCGGGCGCGCGTCGAGCGGCTGCAGGCGCGGGCCGCGAGCGTCGAGCACAGCGATGGAGCTGCGCGGGATGATCCGCAGGCGCAGCTCGCGGCGTTTCTCAAGCACTTTCCGCCGGCGGACGACGCGCGCCAGGACATCCTGCGGCTGCAGTCGTTTGCAGCCCATCATGGAATCGAGCTACGCAGCGGCGAGTATCGGTTCGCGCCCGAGACGGGGACCGGGCTCGTGCGTCACCAGATTGCGTTGCCGGTGACCGGGAGCTATCTCGAGATCCGGGCCTTCGTCACCGAGGCGCTGCGGGAGCTGCCTTCGGTCGCTTTGCAGTCGGCAACGCTGCAACGCGATTCGGTCGCGGCCCGCCAGCTCGAAGGCAGGCTGCAGTTCGTTCTCTACACCACCGGCTCGTGAACATCTCACCCAAAACGCGCCGCATGCTGCTGCTGCTCGCCCTGCCGCTCGCGGCGTTCGCGGCCTTCCAGGCGCGCGATGGCGACGACGCGGCGCGTCCATCGCAGGTGCAGACAGCGACGGGGACGTCCGCCAATGCGCGCAGCGCACCGGCCGAATCGCTGCCGAAGCTCGACCTGCAGCGGCTCGAGCACCTGGCGCGGCGTCATGGCTCCGAGCAGGCGCCGGTCGACCCGTTTGCCGTCCCCGGGGCGAAGGAGCGGGCGGCAGCCGAAGCCGAAGCGCTGGCTGCGGCTCGCGTCGCGCCACCGCCGCCGCAAGCCCCTGCGCTGCCTTTCCGCTACATCGGCCAGCAGGAAGAGGGTGGGGCGCGGGCCTATTTTCTCGAACAAGAGGAGCGACTACACATCGTGCGTATCGGAGAAAAAATCGGCGACGGCTGGCGGCTCGATGCCGCCGGCGACGACGCACTCACCTTTACCTATCTGCCGCTTGGTCAGAAGCGCCGGCTGCCACTGGGAGGCGCGGGTTGAAGCGCGGCGTCCTCGCGCTCGGCATGCTGCTCGCCGCCTGCGCGACCACCAGCGAGCTCGACCAGGCGCGGCAGCTCGCCGATGCCGGCAAGCCGGAGGAGGCGGTGGCGTACCTCGATCAGCTGGCGGCGGAGAACCCGGGCAATGCGCAGTACCGGGCGGCGGCAGCGAGCCAACGCGAGCTCGTCATCAACCGCTGGCTCGCGGAAGCCGATTCGTTGCGCAGCGCCGGTGCGTATCCGCAGGCCGAGGCCCTGTACCAGCGCATTCTCAAGCTCGCGCCCCAGCAGGCCCGCGCAACGGCGGGGCTGGCCGCGCTCGCCGCGGAGCGCCGCGCCGATGAAGCCGTACAGCGCGCCCAAGCCGATCTGCGCCGGGGCGATGCGCAGGCGGCCGAGGCCCGGCTGCGCGCGGTCCTGCTCGAAGTGCCCTATCACCGGGCTGCGCGCGCGTTGCAGCAGCGGGTGGAAGAGCGGCGTATCACCGAAGCAGCCACGGCCGAGCCGCGGCTCGGCGCGCAATTCGCCAAGCCCATCAGCCTGCAGTTCCGGGAGGCGAACCTGCGCCAGGTGTTCGAGGTCATCGCGCGCTCGCACGGCATCAACTTCGTGTTCGACAAGGACGTGCGGCCCGATATGCGGGTGACGATCTTCGTACGCGACACCGCCATCGACGACGTCGTGCAGCTCATCCTCACGACCAACCAGCTCGCACGCAAGGTGCTCAACCAGAACTCGATCCTCATCTATCCCAACACGCCGGCGAAGGTGCGCGAATACCAGGAACTGGTGACCCGCAGCTTCTATCTGGGGAATGCGGACGCGAAGCAGACGCTCAACATGATCCGCACGCTGGTGAAGACGCGCGACGTCTACATCGACGAGAAGATCAACATGCTGGTGATGCGCGATACGCCGGCGGCGGTGCGCTATGCCGAGAAGCTGATCGTTGCGCAGGACCTGGCCGAACCCGAAGTCATGCTCGAGGTCGAGGTGCTGGAGGTGAGCCGCTCGCGCCTGCAGGAGCTCGGCGTGCGCTTCCCGGACCGGGTCAACTTCGGCCCGCTCGGGATCAATGGCGGGACGCCTCCGTCGCAGTTCGAGTTCTCCGGCAATGCGCTCACCGCGTCGGTTGCCAATCCCGCCTTCATTCTCAACCTGAAGCAGCAGGACGGCTCCACCAACGTGCTCGCCAATCCGCGCATCCGGGTGCGCAACCGCGAGAAGGCACGGGTGCACATCGGCGAGAAAGTGCCGGTGGTCACCACCACCAGCACCGCGAACGTCGGCGTATCGGCCTCGGTCAACTACCTCGAGGTCGGACTGAAGCTCGACGTCGAGCCGAATGTTTACCTGGAAGACGAGATCGCGATCAAGGTCGGGCTCGAAGTGAGCAACATCATCGAGACGCTCGATCTGTTCAACACCCGCGCCTACCGGCTCGGTTCGCGCAACGCCACGACCACGCTGCGGCTGCGCGATGGCGAAACGCAGGTTCTGGCGGGTCTCATCCAGGACGAGGACCGGCGCGCCGCCAACAAGGTGCCCGCACTCGGCGACATTCCGGTGCTCGGGCGCCTGTTCTCGAGCAACAACGACCAGACGAGCAAGACCGAGATTGTCCTGCTCATCACCCCGCGCGTGGTGCGCAACATCCTGCGCCCGGACGCGCGGTACGCCGAGATTCCCTCGGGTACCGAAGCCGCCGTGGGCGCGGCGCCGCTTACGCTGCGCTCGGGGACGACTGCGCAGCTCCATATTGCAGCGTCCCCCGGCGCTGCCGATGCGGCGACCGACGGCGAGGAGCCGCCCGTGCGCGCGGGGGGACCGGCGGAGATCGTGCTCGCCGCCCCGCCCGAGGCACCGCTCGGTGCCGACATCGGCATCCAGGTCGGCATCAACGGGGGCGGGGCACTGCGGCGCGCGAGCTTCGAGCTCGCATACGATCCTGCGATGCTCGAGCCGATACCCGATGCGCGCGGAGCGATCGGGGGGGCGCCGGGCGCGAAGGCGCCGCCGCCGGGCCGCATTCCCATCGTCTTCGACAGCGTCCCCGGCGCCGGCCTCTTCGCCCGCGACGTGCGCTTTCGGGTCATCGGTACGAAGCCGGGATCGACCCGGCTCGCAGTGCAGGCAGCGAACGTGATCGGCAGCGACGGGCAGGCGCTCAACGCGACACTGCCGCCGACGCACGTGCTCAACATCGTGCCGAAGAAATGACCCGCGGGCGCGAACGGGGCTTTACGCTGATCGAGCTGGTCGCGACCGTGGCGATCATCGCGGTGCTCGCTGCGGCGGCGACGCCGATGCTCGAAGTCACCGCGCGCCGTGCCAAGGAGACCGAGCTGCGGAGCGCGCTGCGCAGCATGCGGCTGGCGATCGACGCCTACAAGACCGCGGTCGAAGAAGGCCGGGTCGAGCGCCTCGCCGACGCGTCGGGCTATCCGCCTTCGCTGCAGGTGCTGGTCGACGGCGTGCCGGATGCCAAGGATCCGGGCAAGCGGCGCATCTATTTCATGCGCCGCGTCCCGCGCGACCCCTTCGCCGCCGACCCGACGGCTGCGCCTGCCCAGACCTGGGGCTTGCGCAGCTACGCTAGCCCGCCCGATGCGCCCGCTCCGGGCAACGATGTGTTCGACGTCTACTCGCTATCCGGTGCGATCGGTACGAATGGCGTGCCGTACCGGGAGTGGTGAGCGGATGGGAAGCCTGCGCAAGCTCGGCTTCACGCTGATCGAGCTGATCGTCGTGCTCGCCGTCATCGGGCTGCTCCTGAGCCTCGCCGCGCCGCGCTTCGGCGCAAGCCTCGATCGCTCGAAGGAAGCCGTGCTGCGGCAGAACCTGAAGGCGATCCGCAGTGCGCTCGAGCAGTACCACAGCGACCGCGGCAAGTACGCCGAGGACCTGCAGGCGCTGGTGACGAGCCGCTACCTGCGTGAGGTGCCGCTCGATCCGATCGCCGACTCGCGCAGCGAGTGGGTGGTGGTGCCCCCGCCGGTCGAGTCCGGTGCCACCGGTGTCTACGACGTGCGCAGCGGCGCGAAGGGCACCGCGAGCGATGGCAGCGCATATGCCGAGTGGTAGCGCCCAGCGTCGCGCGCAGCGCGGTCTCACCTATCTCTGGGTGTTGCTGCTGATCGCCGCCCTCGGTGCGGGTGCGGCCGCCGTCGCCGACGTCTGGGTGACGCATGCGCAGCGCGAACGCGAGGCCGAGCTACTGTTCGTGGGCGAGCAGATCCGCCGGGCGATCGGCGCCTATTTCGAGTCGACTCCAGGCTCCGCCCGGCAGTATCCGCGCAGCCTGGACGACCTCGTGCGCGATCCGCGGTATCCGGCGGTGCGGCGCTACCTGCGGCGCGTCTATGTCGATCCCATTACGGGGTCCCGCGAATGGGGGATCGTCAAGGCGCCCGACGGCGGTATCGCCGGGGTCTTCAGCACTTCCACCCGCCCGACCTTGAAGAAGTCCGGCTTCAGGCCCGAGCATCGGGTCTTCGAAGATCTGCCGACGTACGCCGACTGGAAGTTTATCTATGCCGCTGGAAATGCGGAAACCGCGGGCGAGACGCAGTCCGAAGCGCCGGACGAGAGCGGTGCTTCGCTGCTCTTCGACCGACCAGGGCCGTCGGGCAAGAGCGGCCAGAGCGGGGCGGCAAGGGCTCGCAAACCGGACGCCGAGCGGACCGCTTCGACTGCACAGGACGAGAAGAAGGGGCGCGGGAACGGATGTGGCGATGCGGCCAGCGCCGATGCGGCGAGCTGCGAGGCGATTCGCGCGAGCCGGGGAGACGAGGCCGCCGCGCGCTGCATCGCTTCCGCGGCGCGTCGGCAGGATGCGTGTCTCGCCGGGGATGCGCGGCGCATGCCCTCGCTGATCACGCAATAGGAGAGACGCGAGCCCGCGTAGCAGCGCTTCCCGCCGGATGCCTCGTCAGGAAGTGCGTTCGCGGGACGCTGGGGCGCGGTTCTGCTCGCCTTGCGCGCGCGCGCGCTGCCGCTGCCAGGCGAAAGCCGCCACGACCACGGTCAGCATCGCAAGCTGTGCGACAAGGGACTCCGCAGTGGGATAGATCCCGAGCATCGGCAAAGTAGGCGTGTGCACGGGGCGCGCGACGAGGACGCCGGCTTCCTGCAGCCCGTGCACCGCGCTGCCGGTGAACACCACGGCCAGCGCAGCCATAAGCAGCGCCGATACACCGAAGACGAGCCCGAGCGGCAGCCGCATTCCAAAGCGCGGAATGGCCCATCCGAGCAGCAGCAGCGTCGCCGCCGCACCGCCGAATCCGGCCATGATCGATCCCTGGCTGCCGGGTCCGGCCTGCTGCCACAGGGCCTGGTAGAACAGCACGGTCTCGAACGCTTCGCGATACACCGCGAGGAACGAGATGCCAGCCAGTGCCCACAGCGTGCCGCCGCGCAGCGCACTCTGCAGATGGCGATCGACGAACGCTTGCCATGCGCGCGCATGGCTCTTGCCGTGCAGCCACAAGCCGACGTAGAGCAGCAGCGCCGCCGCGATCAACCCAGTGATGCCTTCGGTGAGCTCGCGGGTCGCGCCGGAGAAGGAAACGAGGGTGGATGCGACCACCCAGGTCGCGAGGCCGAGGGCCAGTGCGCCAATCCAGCCGAGATGGATCCAAGGAAGGGCTTCGCGGCGGCCGGTTTTCACCAGCAGCGCAATGATGGCGGCGACCACCAGCAGCGCTTCCAATCCCTCACGCACGAGGATGAAATAGGCGCTGACCGCTGCCGTGTAGGGGGAGAGACCTTCCTCGCCGGCCAACTTTTCACTGGCCGCTGCCAGGAGTCCGTCGATTCGGCTCGCCTCGGTGAGCACGCGCTCCGTGCTCGCCTGCTGGCGGATGAGCTCGCGGTACGCGATCATCGACTGCTCGATCTCGGCGCGCAGGTTGCGGTCGACCGTGTCGAGCGTCGACTCGACCAGCTCGAAGCCTTCCAAGTATGCGTCGAGCGCGAGGCGCTGGGCTTGCGCTGTGTCGCCGGCGCGGTACGCGGCGCGGCTCTCCCCGAGCAGACGGCGCGCATAGTCGATTGGAGAAGCGTTCGTGACGCCAGCCGTAGGATGCTGTGCGAGCCAGGCGAACGCGGCTGCACCATCGGCTCCGTAGCGCTGCTCGATCTCCGCCGGTGCGAGCGTCGCGATCGTACCCAGCGTGCCGAGCTCCGCAGGCAGTTTGCCGGAGCGCCATAGCTCCTCGCCGCGCGCGAGCGCCGCGGGCTCGTAGCGCATCGCGCCCACGTAGAAGGCGAGGTTCCAGCGATCCTCGTCGGAGAGCGTCTGGTACGACTGCATCGCAGTCCCTTCGACTCCGAGCGTGATCGTGCTGTAGAGGCCGTAGAGGCTGCGTTGGACCATGCGCGCCCGGTCGTGGAAGTTCGACGGCGCCGGATCCAGCCCCTTCGCTGCCAGCCCGTCGCCGCGGCCCTCGCGACCGTGACACGCGGCGCACTGCGCTTCGAAGAGTTGCGCACCGCGGCCGAGATCGGGAGCGCTGCGCGGGGCGACCGCCAGCTTGAAGGCGCCGATCACGTTCCAACGCAGGGTTCGCGCGAGCTGCGCGATCTCGTCGCCGCCCGCCTTCGCATCGATGCGGCTCTTCAGTGCGGCGGCCTGAGCCTGCAGCCCGGCCTGCTGAGGCCCGCTGGCAAGCTTGCCCAGCTGCTCGGCGATCTGTGCCGCGAACTCCTGCTGTTCCTTGTACTCGGCGTCGTTCAGGACCTTGCCGTCGCGCACGCTCTCGGGATAGTCGACCGCCACGTAGTCGAGCATGTGGACGACGGTCTGCGCGCCCTGCGGGGCAGAGGCGGCCGAGCAAGCGAGCCCGAGCAGCAGCGGGAGAAGAAGCAACCTGCAAAGCGCGGCCATGCGTGGCTTCCGTCGAGGGAGGGTCTGGGGACAATGATAATCATTCGCATTACTTTAGGGCAACTGCCGCTTGTCGGCGCTGCGGGCGCGGAAGAAAGCCATCATCTGCGCACTCGCGTCCGGGCCTCTCGGATCGGTGTGGCTCCCGCGGGCGCTTCCGCCCGACCAGGCGTGGCCGAGGCCCTGCACCTGCCACAGCTCGGCGACAGTGCGCCCTTCGGCGTCGTGATACCGGATGATTTCCGCGCGGCGGCCGCCCTCGGCCGTGCTCTGCTCGGTCGAGCGCCGAAGCGGCGAGGCGGCCTTCGCGGCCAGGCGCTGGCGGACGATCGCGTCCGCATTGCGCGGGTGGACTAGCTCGTCCGCGTCGCCGTGAAAGACGATGACCGGTACCGGGCATGGATGCGTAGCGGCACTCCCGAGCAGTGCGCCGCTTTGCATCGCGTCGAGGGCCGAACCGGCATCGTTCGCGCACGCATACGGAAGCGCCGAGTGCAGCCCGGCGGCGCGAAAGAGCTCGGGGTAGGTCGCGGCGAGCACCCACGCCATCGCGCCGCCCGCGGACATCCCCGCGACATAGACCGCGTCCGGATCGACCTGGTAGACGGCCATTACTTTGCGCACGATGCCGACGAGGAGCGACGGCTCGCCGCCGTCGCGGCGCTGGTGCTGCGGCTCGAACCAGTTCCAGCAGCGCATCCCGTTTCCATGACGTGACTGGGCCGGGTAGACGACCAAGCAGTGGTGGTCCTCGGCGATCGCGTTCATCCGGGTGCCCGCCGCGAAGTCGTCGGGATCCTGCTTGCAGCCATGCAGCATCAGCAGCAAAGGCACCGGCTGCCCGCGATAGCCGCTCGGCACGTAGAGCTTGTAGCGGCGGCTGCCGGCCGCGCTGCGATAGAGGGCGGAAAGAAAGCGCCCGCGCGCGGGTGCGCCAGCGTCGCCGTCGGCTTGCTTCGCATCATCCGCTTGCGCCGGCTGCCGTTCGAAACCAAACCAATGCCACATCGGCTGCTCGCTACTCATTGGACGCCCGGGAGCTTGAGAACAATTGCGGTACCCGTCAAATGCCACCAGAAATCCGCGACTGCGCCAGCGTGCGGGCATGCGGCGTGTAACGAACAGGAAACGCGGCACGGGGCCGATAGGGGGAGCGCTGCATGAGCCTGTCCGAACACGCTTGCCGAATTGCCGCGGGGGATCTGCAGGCCCGCTTCCTCGTTGCCTCCGGAATGCTCGGGGTGTCGTTGCGTCACCGCGGCGAAGAGCTCTTGCGGCAGATCGACGATCTCGATGCGGCCGCGCGGCAGGGCCGCACCGCCGGCTTGCCCCTGCTCTATCCCTGGGCAAACCGCCTAGCGGAGCCGCACTACCGCGCGGCCGGCAAAGCGGTCGAGCTCGATCCCGCTTCGCCTTTGCTGCATACGGATCGCAGCGGGCTGCTCAACCACGGCATTTCCTGGCCGCATCTCGAATGGCAGCTGCTGCGTCTGGGGCCGGCATCCATCGCCGCGCGGCTCAACTGGGATCGGCCCGAATGGCTGGCAGTCTTCCCGTTTCGCCATCGGGTCGAGATGTCCATCGATATCACACCCCAGGCGTTGACGATCGCAACCCACGTGTTCGCGGACGAAACGATGCCTGTGAGCTTCGGCTTTCATCCATACTTCGGCATTCCCGGTCTTCCGCGTGCTGCGTGGGAGCTCGAGCTGCCGGCGATGCGCGAGCTCGTCCTCGATGCGCGCAAGATCCCGACCGGGGATGAGCGACCGTGTGCTCCCTATTACGGTCCGCTCGCCGACCTCGACATCGATGCGGGCTTCGCCCTGCCGGCGGGTTCGTCGGCATTCAGCGTACAGGGCAATGGCCGTCGCATCACGCTCGAGCTGCTCGAAAACTATCCCTTCCTGCAGCTCTTCGCTCCGCGCGGGCAGGACCTCCTCGCGATCGAACCGATGACCGCGCCGGCCAATGCGCTGGTGAGCGGGCGGGGGCTGCGCTTGCTCGCGCCGGGGGAAATCTTTCGGGCCGTCTTTCGCATCGTCGTCGCAGCGCGCTGAGCGCGGCGCGCCGCGGCCGCGCCGCCGAGGGTCTGCAGGCGAAGCTACTTGATCTGGGTCAACCGGGCCGCCCGCTCCTTCGGGCGATACTTGCCGTGAGGCCGGGCGAACCGGTTCGGCCGCTGACCGAACCCGTCCTTCAACTGCGAGTGGAGAGGGAGCAATAATGTATCGACGAATCCTGGTGCCGGTGGACGGCAGCAACGCGTCGCTGATCGGCCTGCGGCAGGCGTTGTCCCTTGCCAGGGATCAGAATGCGCGCGTGCGCATCGTGAACGTCATCGACGAAGCCGTGATGGTGCCGGTCATGATGGATCCTTCGGCCGCGGTTTATACCGACGTGATCGGATCGCTTCGCGACGAGGGGCAGAAGGTATTGGCGAAGGCGCGCGCCGAGGCGGAGCGAAGCGGCGTGCAGGCCGAGGCGGTGCAGGTCGCGAGCCGGGCACGGCCGGTGTCCGACATCATTCTCGCCGAAGCGCGTCGCTTCAAAGCCGACGTGATCGTCATGGGCACGCACGGCCGCCGGGGTTTGAATCGGCTGCTGCTCGGCAGCGATGCGGAGCGGGTCCTGCGCGATTCGCCCATCCCGGTCCTGCTCACGCGTCGCGCCGGTCGTGCACCGTCCAAGAGCGCGAAGAAGGCCGGTACGGCGCGTTCCAGCCGAGCGCGCGACGCGGGCGCCTAGACGCTCGCTTCCAGCAGCACGATGGGCTGCGCCGCGTAGGGGTTGAGGTGCCGGCGCAGCTGCTCGAATTCGGAGCGCGCGACGATCCGCGGCGGCATATCGATGTCGGCGCCGGGAGGAAGCAGCAGGGTGGCGCCGCTCTGCTCGAGGACCGCGGCAGCCAGCGCGTCCGCGACCGTGGCGCGCGCGACCCGGAACGACCAGCTCAGGCTGCTCCCGCCAAGTACGGAATTGAGGGCTTCGCGCAACTCGCTGGCGCGCGCCTGCATGTAGCGCTCCATTGCGGGCGCATCCACGCTGCGGAGACGCGCCGAGGCCGAGCCGATTTCGGCCGCGAACGGCATGCCGGCGAAATGCAGCAGCTCGATGTCCTCGATGAAAAGCCCGATCAGCTCGGCGTCGAGCGCACGCACGCGCTCGGCGAGGGCATCGAACGCGATGCGCGGCTGTGCGCACGGATGCCAGGCGGCGACGACGCGGGCGATCTTCATCGGTCTTGCTGCTCGCCATGCGAGCGACCCGGCGCCGGGGTGCCGATGCCGAAGGAACGGGCCTGCTCGGCAAACTCCTGCAGCCGTGCTTCGACGCGCGCATGCACGGCGTCTGCGCGCAGACCGGTCAGGAGCGCGATGCCTTCATCGACCGAACGCACGGCATACACCGCGAAGCGGCCTTGCGCCACGGCTTCCACCACGTCCTCGCGCAGCATCAGGTTGCGCACGTTGGCGTGCGGGATGATCACCGCCTGCTCGCCCGACAGTCCGCGTGCACGGCACAGATCGAAGAAGCCTTCGATCTTCTGGTTGACGCCGCCGATCGCCTGGACGTCGCCGTGCTGGTTGACCGAGCCGGTCACGGCGAAGCGCTGCTGCACCGGCGCCTCGGCGAGCGCCGAGAGCAGCGCGTAGAGCTCCGCGGAAGAGGCGCTGTCACCCTCGACCCCGCCGTAGCTTTGCTCCATGACGAGGCTTGCGGCGAGCGAAAGCGGCTTGTCGGCGGCATAACGTCCGGCGAGGTATCCCGACAGGATCAGGACGCCTTTGGAGTGGAGCCGCCCGCCGAGGTCGGACTCGCGCTCGATGTCCACGACGCGCCCTGCGCCGAGTCGCACGCGCGCCGTGATGCGATTGACCGAGCCGAAGGCGTAGTCGCCGAGCTGCAAGACGGAGAGCCCGTTGATCTGACCGACGCGGGCGCCTGCGGTGGCGATGAGCCGGCCTCCGCGGAGCATGTCCTCCAGGAGCCGCTTGCGTACGCGGTCGTTGCGCTCGATCTGGGCTTCGATCGCCCGCTTGACGTGGCGCGCACCGATCAGCTCGTCACCCTGACTGCCGGCAAAGAAATCCGCTTCTCGCAGCAGGTCGATCAGGTTCTGCATGTTCGCCGAGATCTTCTCCGCGTCGCCGGTCGCGCGCGCCTGCTGCTCGATCATGGCGGCCACTGCGCCAGCATCGAGGGCACGCAGCTTTTCGCGCCGCGCCGCGGTCGCGATCAGGCGGGCGAACTCGAGCTGGCTGCCGGCGTCGCGCGGCACGTCGTCTTCGAAGTCGGCGACCACCTTGAACAGCATGCCGAACTCGGGATCGCTCGCGTGCAGGTGGTAGTAGAGCTCGCGGCTGCCGACGAGCGCGACCTTCACCTGCAGCGGAATCGGCTCGGGCTCGACCGCGGCGGTGCTCACGACGCCAAGGGTCTGTCCGAGCGACTGGGTACGGATCTCGCGCGCACGCAGCGCCCGCTTCAGCGCATCGTAGGCGTATGGCTGGCCGACCAGCTTCGCCGCGTCGAGCACGAGGTAGCCGCCGTTCGCGTGGTGCAGCGCGCCGGGCTTGATCAGCGTGAAGTCGGTGATCAGCGCACCGAGCTGCGAGACGTGCTCGATACGGCCCATGAGCGCATCGTGCGTGGGGTTGTCCTCGTACACCACGGGTGCGCCGTCTCCCGGGTGGTTGGCGATCAGGACGTTCACGGCATAGCGGCGCAGTGAAATCACCGCGCGCTCCGCTTCCGGCGTAGGCGGCGTCGTGCCGCCGGCGTCGGCCGCCTCGTCGTCCTTCGGCTGCCGGAATGCCTGCCCATGCTCGAGCATGTCTTCGCGCACGCGCACGAGATAGTCGAGCACCTGGGGAAGGCCGCGGTACTCGGCCGTGAGATCGTCGATCAGGCTGTCGATCGCCGTCGCCATCACCTCCCGGTCGAGCGCCTGCAACTTGCGCAACGCTTCCCGCTGCCACTTCGGCATGTCCTGCAGCAGCAGTGTCATCTCCTCCTGGAAGCCGCGGATGACGTCCTCCAGGCGCTTCTGCTCGTCCTCGGGCAGCGCGCGAAACTCCTCCGGGCTCATCGCCTTGTCGTTGCCGACCGGGACGAAGCCGAAGCCGTTCGGCGTGTGGACCAGCGCGACGCCCTGCGGGCGCGCGCGCTCACCGAGCGCACCGATCGCCGCTTCCTGGCGGCCCGCGAGCTCCGCCTCGATCTCCTTGCGGCGGTTGCGGTACTCGTCGGTCTCGAAGGCGGCGGGGATGGCGACCCGCAGATCGCCGACCAGCCGCTCCATCCCGGACTTGAACGCACGCGCCTTGCCGGGAGGAAACCGCAGCGCGCGTGGCTGGTGCGGCACTTCGAAGTTGAAGACGTAGCACCAGTCGAAAGGCGTTTCGAGCTCGTAGGCCTGGCCTTCCAGGCAGCGCATAACGACGGTGTGGCGTCCGATCCCCTCCGGCCCCATGGCGAAGAGGTTGTAGCCGTCGCGCTGCATGCCGATGCCGAAGTGAATCGCGTCGAGCGCGCGCTGCTGGCCCGGGGCGGCATCCAGATCCTGCAGCTCTGCGGTCGTGACGAAGGGAAGGGAGGCCGGATCGCAGCGCCGCCGCAGCGCTGCAACATCCACGCCTCCCGCCGGTCCCTGCGGTCCGGCCGCGTGCTGACTCGAATCCATGGCGGCATTGTCCTGCATGACGATCTACCTCGGGTCGATTCGCCCGAGGAGGAACAGCAGCTGTAGCGGAGTTGCGCATTTGCAGGCGACGGGCAGCGACCGCAAAACCTCCGCACGGCATGCGATGAATACCACAGCTACCGAGCGTGTGGGCAAATGCAGCCGCCGTGCGCGAAAATGCTCCATCCGGGCTACTGGGAACGCATGCATGGAGCATCTCGAGGTCGCCCCTGCCAGGGGCATGAATCCGCTTGGCGCGGTGGCGATCTCCGCCGCTCTGTGGCTCGGCGCGTTCGGCGGCGCACTCGCCTGGGCCCTCGGCGCCGACCCGATCGAGACGATCGGCTGCTTCGTGCCCGCGCTCGCCGTGGCGCTGCTCGGGTTGACCTCGCAAGTGGATCGCCGCCAGTACGTCGCACGCCTGTTTGCTGCCGGCATGTTCGGCTCGATCGGTCTGCTCATGTGGTCGAGCTCGCACGACCATGCCGGCCTGTGGCTGCTCGGATTCCTCGCCGTGCTGGTCGTCGTGTTCCTCCTTTGGCTGCTGTGGCTCGCGCGCTTCACGACCCGCATCAGGCCCATGCCAGGCGCGCAGCCGTGTGCGGGCGAAGCGCTGGTCCGCCGGCTCGGCTCCCTGCGGTTGCCGGGCTGGCACGTGGGTGCGGCCAAACTGGTCGGCCCGGGCCGCTGGCAGATGGACGTGACGACGAACGGCGAAGCGCGCAGCCACCGGATTGCGCTCGCGATCGACGAGCGCCGGCGCGAGGTCGGCGTGCGCGAATATCTCGGTGCGAGCGGGGCTGCGCCGCGCGATCGGAACGAGCGCAGCATGCGCGGACCGGGCGATCCCTACTTCGATCCCACGCGACCCGATGCCCAGCGCGTGTGGGCTCGCACCTGGCAAGCCACCATGGTCGTGCCCGAAGAGCTCGCTGCCGCGCGCATCGAGTTCTCGCGTGAGGGACTCGCCCGCGCGGAGCTGAGCGAAGCGGTCGCCGATCGCGCGGTCACGCTGCTCGCGGCGATCGTCACGCGTTCCGGCTTTGCGTGGCAGCCGCGGCTGCTCGGATCGGAACCCGGCGGGTAGAATTCCGCATGCCGATCGATACCCGAACCGCGCGCGAGATCCGCGCCGACATCCGCAGCGGCCGCTTGTCCGGCACCACCGCCGGACTCGGTCCGAACTACGTGCAGGCGAATCTCGCCATCCTGCCGCGGCAACACGCCTACGACTTCCTGCTGTTCTGCCAGCGCAATCCCAAGCCGTGCCCGCTGATCGAAGTGTGCGATGCGGGCAGCGCCGAGCCGAAGGAGTGCGCGCCGGGGGCGGATTTGCGCACCGACATCTCCGGCTACCGGATCTACGAGCACGGGGTCCTCGCCGCGGAAGTGCGCGACATCCGCCGCTATTGGCGCGACGACCTGGTCGCGTTTCTGATCGGCTGCTCGTTCACCTTCGAGTGGGGGCTGCTGGAGGCGGGCATCCGGCTCTGGCACGTGGAGCAGGGGAAGGGCGTCGCGATGTATCGCACGTCGATCGCCTGCCGGCCTGCGGGGGCCTTTCACGGGCCGATGGTGGTCTCGATGCGGCCGATCGCGGCGGCCGAGGTTGCCCGTGCGGTCACGGTGAGCGCGCGCTTTCCGGGCGCGCACGGGGCGCCGGTGCATGTCGGCGACCCGAGCGTCATCGGGATCGCCGATATCGCGCATCCCGACTACGGCGACGCCCAGCCCTCCCGCCCCGGAGACGTGCCGGTGTTCTGGGCCTGCGGCGTGACGCCGCAAGCGGTTGCGCTCGCGTGCAAGCCGCCGCTGATGATTACGCACAGCCCCGGCCACATGTTCATCACCGACTTGCCGAACGCCGCACTGGCTGTGCTGTGACGATGCTTCACCGCACGCCCCCGCCGCGATCGCGTGCTCCTTGGCAGCGGCGCACCCGTTACGGCACGCGCACTGGCGTGCGGTGCAACCGCAGCGAGAGCACCTGAAATGCGCTTCCTGCCGGCGGGCGATCTGGCGCTCAGCGTCGAATTTCCCGACCCCATCGACGATGCCCTGAGCGAGCGGCTGCGCGTGCTCGAGCGGCGCGTAGGGCAGCTCCCCGGTGTCACCGAGACCGTGCCGAGCTTCCGGGCGCTGCTCGTCTACTACGAGCCGGAGACGATCGGGTACGACGCACTTTGCGGCGCTATCGCGGCCTGCGCTAGCAGGAGCGGGGACGCGGCGCCGGCGAGCGCGCGCCGGCTCGAGATCCCGTGCTGCTATAGCGACCCGGAGCTCGGGTTCGAGCTGAACGAGGCAGCGGGCCGTCTCGGCCTCGCACCCGAAACGTTGATCCGCATGCACACCGCGGCGGAGTATCTGGTGTACTTCATCGGTTTCGCCCCGGGACAGCCGTACCTCACCGGCCTGCCGTCCGCGCTCGCGATCCCGCGCCTGCAGACGCCGCGCACCACGACGCCGCCCGGCAGCGTCGGCATCGGCGGCACCCAATGCTGCATCTACTCGGTCGAAAGCCCCGGTGGCTTCTGGGTGCTCGGGCGCACGCCGCTCACGCTCTACGACCCGGATGCGCAGACGCCCACGTTGCTCGAACCGGGCGACCGCCTGCGCTTCCGTGCGATCGAACGCGACGAGTACGAACGCATTGCTGCCGCAAGCCGCGAGCGAGGGACCGGCGCGTGATCGAGATTCTCGATCCGGGTCCGCAAACCAGCGTGCAGGACTTCGGGCGCAGCGGCCAGCTGCGCTACGGCATACCGCCTTCGGGGCCGCTCGACCGCTATGCCTTCGTGCTGGCGAACCGGCTCGTCGGCAATGCCGATACGGCCGCGGGCCTCGAATGCACCTTCGGCGGTCCGCGCTTCGTCGTGGAGAGGCCGTGTGCCATCGCGGTAACCGGCGCCGACATGCCGATCGCGTGCAACGGCGAGCGCCTGGCACCATGGCGGACGCATCGGCTGCGAGCCGGCGACGTCGTGAAGCTCGGGCAGGCGCGCGCCGGCATGCGCAGCTACCTCGCCGTTGCAGGCGGCATCGATGTGCCGCTGAAGCTCGGATCGCGCGCGACCTACTTGCGCGGCCGGCTGGGCGGATTCTGCGGACGGGCGTTACGCAAGGGCGACCGGCTCGCGGTGTTTCCGGCGTCGCTGCCCGAGCTGCGCGCGCTTGCCGATTGCGCCGTTCCATCCTACGAGGACGAGACGCGCGTGCGCGTGGTGCTCGGACCGCAGGCCGATCGCTTTACCGCCGCCGGCATCGAAACCTTTCTCACGGCGCCCTATGCCGTTTCGCCACGCAGCGACCGGATGGGAATGCGCCTCGCAGGCAGCCGCATCGCGCACGCGAACGGGCACGACATCGTCTCCGACGGCATCGCGCTCGGTGCAGTGCAGGTACCCGGCGACGGTCAGCCGATCGTGCTCCTGGTCGACCGCCAATCGACCGGCGGCTATACCAAGATCGCCACCGTGTGCTCGTTCGACATCGGCCGCATCGCGCAGCTGCGTCCGGGGCAGCGGCTGCGCTTCGAGCAGGTGAGCGTGGTCGAGGCGCAGCAGCTGTTGCACGGGTGGCGCGCGGCACTCGCGAATGCGCCCGTGGTCCCCGTTCGCGGGTACGAACCGGGCTAGCACGCGCGCGCGCCGCGCTCTCCGTTGCGCCGGTATACGTCGCACCGGGGAGAAAGCAATTGACGCCGGGCCGAGGGGAAGAACAACATAGACGCCCTTCGCCTTGTCGCGCGCTCGCGCTGCAGCCTGAGTCGGCAGCGCCTTGCGCTTCGATACCCAACTTCTCTCTTGCTCGCCGAGGCCTCGCATGGAGATCGATCTCAACTGTGACATGGGCGAAAGCTACGGGCGCTGGACGCTCGGAGCCGACGCCGACATCATGCCGTTGATCAGCTCGGCCAACATCGCCTGCGGCTTTCATGGCGGCGATCCGAACGTGATGCGCCGCACCGTCGAGCTCGCGCTCGCGCACGGCGTTGCGATCGGTCCGCATCCGGCGTTGCCCGACCTGATGGGGTTCGGCCGCCGCGCGATGGCGGTCTCCGCGCGCGACCTCAAGGACTACATCTGTTATCAGACGGGTGCATTGCGCGAGTTCGCGCGTGTGGCCGGTGCCGATCTGCAGCACGTGAAGATGCACGGCGTGCTGTACGACATGATGGAAAAGGACGACTCGCTCGCGGCCGCCGCGGCCGAAGCAGTGCTCGAGTCCGGCGCGGAAAGGCTCATCATGGTGACACTGGCGGGCGGCAACAGCGAGCGGCTGTGTCGCAGCAAGGGCTTGCGGGTGGCGGCCGAAGGTTTCGCCGACCGCGCCTACAATGCCGACGGCACGCTGGTCTCGCGCCGCCTGCCCGGCGCAGTGATCGAGGAGCCGCGGCGCGCGGCTGCGCAGGCGGTGCGCATGGCGCTCGAAGGCAAGGTGCGAACGATCGACGGCGGCGACTTTGCGTTGAGCGTGCAGACGATCTGCTGCCACGGCGATACGCCCGGCGCGACGGAGATCGTGAGCGCCGTGCGCGAGGCGCTCGAGCACGCGGGCTGCCGCGTGCGTCCGATGGCGCAAATGCCGAACTGAAGGCACCTCACTGTGAAACCCGCGGGTGTCCGCACCTGTTGCAGGGCGCCCGCTGCATGCGAAGCAGGTATGCTCGCAGGATTCCCCGGCACTGTTTCGCAAAAGAGAGGACCCCGATGAAGACCGGCATCCGTTCCGGCTTGCGTGCGCTTTGCGCCGCGGCCGGCTTCGCGCTCGCCGCGCAGCCGAGCGCCCAGGCGCAGTCGAGCTATCCGACCAAGCCGATCCGCCTGATCGTCTCCTCGGGTGCCGGCGGCGGCCTCGACTTCGTCGCGCGCACGGTGGCAACGCCGCTTTCCGAAGCACTCGGCCAGACCGTGGTGGTCGATAACCGCGCCGGCGCGAGCGGCAGCATCGCCGCGGAGCTGAGCGCCGCCGCAGCGCCCGACGGCTACACGCTGATGTTCCTGAGCGCGAGCCTGGTCGTGTATGGCATCGCCAACAAGACGCGCTACGACCTGCAGCGCGACTTCGCGCCGGTGTCGCAGGTGGCGGCGGCCCCTTACATCCTCACGGTGCATCCGAGCCTGCCGGTCACGACGGTGAAGGAGCTCGTCGCGTATGCGAAGACCAATCCCGCGAAGCTCAACTACGCGTCCACCGGTCAAGCCTCGCTCGCGCACCTGGCCACGGAGCTCTTCGCGATCTCCACCGGCACCCAGCTCGTGCACGTTCCCTATAAAGGCGTGGGTGCCTCGCTCACCGACCTGCTGTCCGGCCAGGTGCAGATGTGCCTGCTCAGCATGGGCTCGGTCTACAGCCAGGTGCGGGCGAAGAAGCTGAAGGCGCTCGCCATCGCAAGTCCTGCCCGGGCGAAGATGGCGCCGGAGATCCCGACGATGATCGAGGCCGGCGTGCCGGGATACGTCGTCACGCAGTGGCACGGCATGATGGCGCCGCGGGGGACGCCCGCCTCCATCGTCGAACGCCTGCATGCGGAGATCGTGAAGGCCGTGCGGCTGCCCGAGGTCGCGCAGCGTCTCGCGCTCGACGGCACCGAAGCGATCGCGAGCACGCCCCAGGAATTCGCCGCGCATATCGCTTCGGAACGCGCGCAGTGGGGCAAAGTGGCGCAGCGCGCCAACATTCGTACGGATTAGCGCGCAAGGCGGCTATACTGGCGCCGCCATCATTGCGGGAGGGGACGCCATGCAGCGGGCAGCAGCCGTCGGCTTCGGTTTCGGTCTCTGGGCATCGATCTTCGGCTTGGCTGCAGAGGCCCAGGCGCCCGCTGCCAAGCCCGGAGCATGGCCGACGCGGCCGGTGCGATTCGTGATTCCCTATCCCCCCGGCGGCACTTCGGACATCCTTGCGCGCCTCCTCGGCGTCAAACTCACCGAGAGCATAGGTCAGCAGGTGCTGGTCGAGAACCGCACCGGCGCCAGCGGCAACATCGGCGCGGAAGTCGTCGCGCGCGCGCAGCCCGACGGCTACACCTTCATGCTCACCGATATCGGCAATCTGTCGATCGCGCCGTCGGTCTACAAAGTGCCGTTCGATCTGCTCAAGGACTTCGCGCCGGTGACCACGGTGTCGTACTCGCCGCACCTCCTCACCGTGCACCCGAGCGTCCCGGTGAAGAACATGCGCGACCTGATCGCGCTCGCCAAGGCCAACCCGGGTAAGCTCAATTACCCGACCGGGCTCGGCGGCGCGCCGCATTTCGCCGGCATGCGCTTTGCGCAGGCGACCGGCATCCAGTGGACCTATATCGGCACGCGCGGGGGCTCCGACTCCGCGATGATGGTCGCGTCCGGGCAGGCGGACGTGCTCTTCCTCGGCATGCTGCAGACGCTCCCGCACGTGAAGAGCGGGCGTTTGAAGCTCCTCGCCGTGTCGAGCGAGAAGCGGGTGGCGGCGCTGCCCGATACGCCCACGGTGAGCGAAGGGCCGGGGCTGGCGGGCTTCGTCACCGGCTCCTGGCAGGGCGTGCTGGCACCGGCACGCGTTCCGCCCGAGATCGTGAACAAGCTGAACGGCGAGCTCGTGCGCATCCTGCAGCTGCCCGACATCAAGGAGAAGCTGCAGAGTCAGGGCACCGATCCGGTCGGTAACTCTCCGGCCGAGGCTGGCAAGTGGATCGCCGCCGAGCATGCCCGCATGGCGAAGCTCATCAAGGACACGGGCTTCAAGCTGGAGTAGCCGGCCTCAGTCGAGCGCTCGCCGTACCCAGTACCCGATGCGCAACAGCCGCTCGTCTTCGCGCCGCGGCGCGACGAGCTGCACGCCGATGGGAAGCCCGTTCGTGCCTTGGCCCGCGGGCAGCGTCAGACAGGGGACGTGCAGCAGCGTCCAGTTGCGGTTGAAGAGCGCTTCGCCGGTGCTGGCGAGGCCCTGCGGCGCTTCGTCCGGGGCGCTCGGCGTGAGCAGTACGTCGACGCCCGCCTGCGCGAGTTGCTGCGCGAAGCCGAGACGGCAAGCTTCGGCCTGGCGCAGCGCAGCCTCGTAGCGGCTGCGCGGCATGTCGAGGTGCTTTTCGACCTGGCTGCGCATGTGGCTGCTCAGCCGCCCCGGGTCGCGGCGCCATTCGGGCAGCAGCCCGCGCGCCGTGTCGAAGTTGGAGATGACGGGCTGCGCGTCGTAGAGATCGGCGAACTCCGGCGGCAGCTCGAATTCGCGCACCTCGGCGCCCTGCTGCGAGAGCCGCGCAGCAACCCGCTCCAATACCGCATGCGTGGCAGCGGACGCGCTGTCCCGGCGTGCAGTCCGGTGCAAACCGATGCGTGGAGCGGCCGCCGCAGCGGTGAAGTCGGGCAGCGGCAGCCCGGCGATCGCATGCACTGCGAGTGCGCAATCCTCCACCGCGCGGGCGAGCACGCCGATGGTGTCGAGCGACTCGGACAGGTGCTTCATGCCCGCGCAATTGATCGTGCCGAACGTGGGCTTGTAGCCCACCACGCCGCAGTACGCGGCGGGACGAATCACCGAGCCTCCGGTCTGGGTGCCGAAGGCGAGCGGAACCATGCAATCGGCGACGGCGGCCGCCGAGCCGCTGGACGAACCGCCGGGGGTGTGGGCGGGATTCTGCGGATGGCGGGTGGGGCCGGGGACGCGCGACGCGAACTCGGTGGTGACGGTCTTGCCGAGGACGATCGCGCCGGCATGCAGCGCACCCGCGACGCACGCGGCGTCGATGCGCGGCCGGTGGCCTTCGTAGAGCGCCGAATTGTACTGGGTCGGAAAGTCGGCCGTGTCGATGATGTCTTTCACCCCGAGCGGAATACCGCCGAGCAAGCCGCGGCGGCCCTGCGCATCGGCGGTGCGTGCCTGGGCGAGCGCGCGCTCCGGGTCGAGACACACCCATGCCTGCACTTCGGGCTCGCGCACGCGGATACGTTCGAGGCAAGCGCCCACCAGCGCTTCGGCGCTGAGTGTGCCGGCCTGCAGGCGGGCGCGCGCTTCGGTCGCGCTCAGTCGATGCAGCTCGGTCATGGCGGTCCTCCCGCAGCGTTCATCGCTGCAGTATAACCGCGGCGCGGCGTTCTTCGCCGTTCCGCCGCGATGTCGACGCGGCCCGCCCGGGGCCGGATTGTGCCGTACGATAGCGGGCCCTGCGCGCGCATGCGCGCAGGCTCGTTGCCCGGACCGACTCGGTTCGACCGGTCTGGACGCGACGCAACTGCTGGAGAATTCGATGGAAGCTGCGTTCCTGCTGGGCCTGATCCTGTTGAACGGCGTGTTCGCGATGTCCGAGATCGCTTTGGTCACGGCCCGCCGCAGCCGGCTGCAGGCTCTCGAAACCCAGGGCGATCTCGGTGCGGCCGCGGCGATCCGGCTCGGTGCCGAACCCACCCGCTTCCTGTCGACCATTCAGATCGGCATCACCTCGATCGGCGTCCTCAGCGGGATCGTCGGTCAGGCCGCTTTCGCCCGCCCGCTCGGCGTGTGGCTGCAGCACTTCAACTTCGACCCACAGCTGAGCTCCTTCGTGGCCACCGCCCTCGTGGTGGTGATCGTGACCTACCTGTCGATCGTGCTCGGCGAGCTGGTGCCGAAGCGCCTCGGCCAGCTCCGTCCCGAAGCGATTGCGCGAACCGTAGCGCGTCCGATGGCGGGGCTCGCCCTGGTGGCGAAGCCGTTCGTGCGCCTGCTTGCCGGTTCGACCGATCTGATGCTCAAGCTCTTCGGCATGCACCAGGCGCAGGCGCCGACCGTCACCGAGGAGGAGATCCACGCTTTGCTCGAAGAAGGCTCCGACGTCGGCGTGATCGAGGTCGACGAGCACCAGATGGTACGCAACGTGTTCCGCCTCGACGATCGCCAGATCGCATCGCTGATGGTGCCGAGAAGCGAGATCGTGTATCTCGACCTCGCCCAGCCCGCGGAGGAGAACTTCAAGCGCATCGAGGATGCGACCCACACGCGCTTCCCGGTATGCCGCGGCGATCTGCGCGACATCGTCGGCGTCGTCAGCGCGAAGCAGCTGCTCACGTCTTTCCTGCGCGGCGAAAAGCCCGATCTTGCGGCACTGGTCACGCCCGCCGTGTTCGTTCCCGAATCGCTCACCGGCATGGAGCTGCTGCAGAACTTCCGTTCTTCCGGCACCCAGCTCGTGATCGTCATCGACGAGTACGGCGAGGTGCAGGGCATGGTGACGGTGCGCGACGTGATCGAAGCGATCACGGGCGAGTTCCAATCGCAAGACGTCGAGAATGCGTGGGCGGTGCAGCGCGAGGACGGGTCCTGGCTGATCGACGGGTTGATGCCGGTCCCGGAGCTCAAGGACAAGCTCGGCCTCGGGACCGTGCCCGAGGAGGAGCGCGGGCGCTACCACACGCTGAGCGGCCTGGTGATGCTGCTGCTCGGCCGCGTGCCCCGCCCGGCCGATAGCGTCGAATGGGAGTCCTGGCGCTTCGAGATCGTCGACATGGACGGCAAGCGCATCGACAAAGTGCTCGCGACCCGGCGCCCGCAGCCCGTACCCGAGCAACCGGGGTACACCGGCACCGACTTGGGCTGAGCGGGGCGGGCGCCCGCGGCGATCCCGCGGCTCGCCCTCGCCGGCCGCCCTCGTTAATATGATTGCGAACGGGCGCGGCGAGCGCCGCTGCCACAGCGAGGAGCGAAAGATGCCGATCGAGGTCTTTTCCGGCAACGGCATGCGTGCCGCCCTGACGGAGCTCGCGCCGCTGTTCGAGCGCGAGACCGGGCTTTCCTATTCGGTGCGCTACGATCCCGGCAAGGTGTTGCTGCGACGGATCGCCCAAGGCGAGTCGGCCGACGTGGTGCTGGCCGGCGACGAGACCGTCGACGAGCTCGCAGCCCAGGGCATCGTCACGGCCGCGAGCCAGCGGCCGCTGGTGCGAAACGGCATCGGGCTCGCAGTGCGCAAGGGACTGCCGCGTCCGGACATCTCCAGCCGGGCAGCGCTGATCGCGGCGCTGCGCGCCGCCGCTTCGGTCGCCTATACCAGCGAAGGCGCAAGCGGCATCTATTTCGCCGGTCTCATCGACCGGCTGGGTATCGGCGCCGAGGTCCGCGCGAAGGCGCGCACGCAGCCCGGCGGGCTCGTTGGCGACCTGCTGGTCGCAGGCAAGGCGGATCTCGCGATCCAGCAGATGCCCGAGCTCCTGGCCGTCGCGGGGATCGACGTGGTGGGACCGCTGCCGGACGAGGTGCAGAAGATCGGCACCACCGTGGGCGCAGTCTTCGCCCGCGCCAAGCGGCCGGATGAGGCAGTCCGCTTCATCGCCTTCCTGGCGTCCGGCACAGCGCGGCCCGTTCTACGCGCGCGCGGCTTCGAGCCGGTCGCCGACTGAGCGCGCGGGCAGGCACGCGAATTGATCGGGCGCTTCGGTTCATCTCCGAGGACGAGCGGAACAGGCGGCAGTTAATCTAGCGGGGTGGCAACGAGCGGCGCGGAATGGGGTCCTGTCCGCCCGAAGCGGCCCTCGAGCAAACCGTGAGGGCGATCATTCAGCAAGCGTGTGCGGTGGGTCGGCCGAGCGCGGTCGGCTGCGGCGAGAGGGAGGCATGGGAATGAAGGATGGGTGGACGCGCAATATGCGCAGTGTGCTGGCCGCGAGCCTGCTGATCCTGCTGGTCGGGTGTGCGGCGATGCCGCAGCCGGGCTCGCATCTCGATGTCGAGAGGCTGCACAGTGCGCTCGTCGATGACAAGGTCGATTACGTCCGTGCCGCGGTCGAAGCGCGGGTGGTCGGTGTCGACGCCCGCATTCCGGCACCCGCCTATTCGCAGGGCACACCGCTCATCACGATCGCAGCCCGCGCCGGCGCCGTGCAGGTCGTGCGCTACCTGATTGGAGCCGGAGCCCAGATCGATGCGCCGACGCCGGTGGGCGAGACCGCGCTCATGCTCGCCGCCTACTTCCCGAGCGAGCCGGGCGCGCCGCTCGAGCGCAACGAGCAAGTGGTGCGCATCCTGATGGAGGCGGGCGCGCATGTCGACAGCCACCCCAATTACTACTCGCCGCTGGCGTACGCGGCCTACCAGGGACGGGAGCGGATCATCAAGCAGCTCCTCGACCGCGGCGCGCATGTGGATGCGGGAGCGGGTGCCCACAACAATCCCGGCTACACCTACGTCAACACGCCACTCATGATGGCTGCCATGCAGGGCCATGGCGGCTCGACGCTGCTGCTGCTGCGCGCCGGGGCGGACGCCCGGGTGCGCGTGGTGGGCGGGCACACCGCCTCCGAGCTCGCCGCGAAGTATCTCGGCAAGCAGCTCGTTCCGCTGCTGCGCTGCGCGGAAATGGCCGGGCCCGGCCAGGCCTTTCTCAATCGCTGCGAGCAGGCGATCCGCGCGGGCTTCTAGCGCGCCCTTAGTCGAACCAGCGCCGCTTGTAAGTCGACTGGGCGGCATTGGGCCCGGCGCCCGCCGCTTCCAGCCACAGCACCTTGCCGGCGTGCTTGAGCGGCGCGCCTTGAAAGCGCTCGCGCAGCCAATCGCAGACGAACGCGTGGATGTCGGCTTCCCACACGCTCGAGCGCGGTGCACCGGTGATCGAACCGTTGTGGTGCTGATCGGCGAGCAGCCACAGCTCGGCCGGCGCGCGCATCTCGTCGAAGCTGCGATAGACCTCCTCGATCGGCGCGCGCGGATCGTATTCACCGGAGATGAGCAGCGTCGGGCAGGCGATCTTCCCCATGCGGCCCTCCATGGTCATCGCCTCCATCACGCGGTCGAGCTCGGCTTCGCTCTGCGATTGGGTGAGATAGGCGAAGAGCTGCTTATAGCGGGGTGATTCCTCCTGCAGGATGTAGTACTTGTCGACGTGCGAGGCCCACGAGGCAGCGCACGCCGCTACGCGCGGTTCGGCGGCGGCGAACTGCAGGCCCCAGTGCGAGCCGAAGCTCAGGGCATGCACGCCGATGCGGCGCGGATCGATCTCGGGGCGGCGCAGCAGATGATCGAGCGCGGCCGAGGCGGCCTGCTCGTAATTGTCGGCCGTAAGCCGGATGCCGCGCAGATTGCTCTCGCCCTGGCCGGGACCGTCGAAGGAGAAGGCGTGCATGCCCCGCTGCATCGCCTGGTTGTAGTACGGATGCGGCCAGGCTTCCTTGGTCTGGTCGCAGCCGGGGATGTAGAAGACGAGCGGCTTCGGTCCGTCGCCGGGCGCGATATGCAGGTTGCCGGAGACCACGGTGCCGTTCCACTCGATGTCGATGTGCTCGATCCGGTATGGCGCGAGTGCGCGTACCTGGTCGTAGCAGCGCATGAGCGAACCGTGCAGGAAGCGCTTCTCGTCGTTGGTTTCGAACACGACGTGCTGGGCGTCGTGGTACTGGAGCGTCGCCTGGTAGTAGTGCTCGAGCGCCGTCTCGGGATGCCCCGCGGTGGCTTCGGCCTGGGCCAGGCGCTCGCTGCGCCGCGCCGCGCTGGCCATGTGCTTCGCGATCATGTCGTGGCTGCGCACGCTCCGGGGCAGCCGGCCGCGGCCATCGGACTGGAAGTGGAACACCCGGCCGGTTTCCTTGATCACCCAGTCGAACACCCATTTCTGGGCGTCGCGGTCCAGATGCGGTCTTCCGGGCTTCGCTCGCTTCGGGCTGGGCATCGCGCTCTCCTCTCGAACCGGATAAGGGGCAGGCTGCACCTGCGAGCCGCGCGCAGGTTGTCGCAATTCGCGGCGCGCAGCGAAAATGGAGCCGGTCCCCATTTTTACAGAGGCACCGCATGACGCGCAAAGCGGGCACGATCCGCGTCGGAGTCGGCGGCTGGAGCTACGAGCCGTGGCGCGGCACGTTCTATCCGGCTGACGTCACCCAGAAGCGTGAGCTCGAGTATGCGAGCAGCAAGCTCACTACGATCGAGATCAACGCGACCTTCTACCGCACGCAGAGCGCAGCGAGCTTCGCCAAGTGGCGCGCGCAGACGCCGGAAGGCTTCGTCTTCTCGGTCAAGGCGTCGCGCTACGCGACCAACCGGACGGTGCTCGCCGAGGCAGGCGAGTCGGTCGCGCGCTTCTGCGCGAGCGGCATCGCCGAGCTCGGTCCGAAGCTCGGACCCGTGCTGTGGCAGTTCGCGCCGTTCAAGCGCTTCGACCCGGACGATTGCGAGCGATTCCTGGCGCTGCTGCCGGCCTCGGTCGCGGGGCTGCGGCTGCGGCACGTGCTCGATGTGCGCCATGAAAGCTTTCGCGTCCCGGAGTTTCTCGCCCTCGTGCGTCGCTACAAAGTCGCGACCGTCTTCAGCGACAGCGACGAGGTGCCCTCGTTCGCCGACTTGAGCGCCGACTTCGTGTATGCGCGGCTGATGCGTTCGGCCGCTTCGCATACAACCGGCTATAGCGCTCCGGCGCTCGACGAATGGGCCGCGCGCGCCCGACTCTGGGCGCAAGGCGCGGAGCCACCGGATCTGCCCCGGATCGAAGCGCCGCAGCCGGCCGCGCCAGCGCGCGACGTGTTCGTCTACTTCATCAGCGGCGCGAAGGAGCGCAACCCCGCCGCGGCGGTGGCCATGCTCGAACGGCTGCGCTGAGAGCGGCGTCCGACATCTGGATTCCTGCTCGCGCGAGCGCGTTTGCACGTCGTCCCCGCGCAAGCGCGGACCGGAAAAGCGGCGATCTCACCGTACAATCGGCCCATGACGATTTATCTGCTGGTTGCGCTCGCGTTTTGCGTGCATCTCGGATTCGCTGGTAGCCGCCTCGCCGTTCCACTCTTCGCCGTCGACCAAGGGGCCTCGCCGTTTCTGGTGGGCGTCCTCATGGCGTTGTATGCGGCCTTCCCGGCAGTGCTCGCCATTCCTGCAGGACGGGTCGCCGACCGGCTCGGCTTCAAGATCCCGCTCGTGGTGGGCACCGCTGGTGTCGGCCTCGCCCTGCTGCTGCCCTTTTTCCGGCCGCAGATCAGCACGCTCTATCTGACCGCGACCCTGATCGGGATCGCCTTCATGGCCTTGCAGCTCGCGACCCAGACGCTCGCCGGCGCCATCGCCAAGCCCTCGGAGCGCGCGCGCAACTTCAGCCTGCTGAGCATCGGTTTCGCCGCCGCCAACTTCAGCGGCCCGCTGCTGACCGGCTTTCTCATCGACCGCATCGGTTACGCCTACACCTTCGGCACCCTGGCGCTGCCGCTGGTGCCGGCCGTGGCGATCGCGCTGCTCGGCGGCCGCTGGATTCCGCCGCTCGCGGCGAAAGCCGAAGAGGCGAGCCGTTCCGGATTTTTCGATCTGCTGCGGATCAAGCCGCTGCGCGATACGCTGATCGCGAGCGGCATCGTATCCGGCGCCTGGGACGTCTACCAGTTCTTCATGCCGATCTATGGGCGCGCGCAGAATCTGTCCGCGACCGCGATCGGCGTGGTGATGAGCGCCTTCGGCATTTCGATCATCCTCGTGCGGCTGGTGCTGCCCTTCGCCACGCGCCGCTTCGGCGAATCGCAGTTGCTGGTGGGCGCGATGTTCGTTGCCTGCCTGGCATTCGGCCTGTTTCCGTTCTTCAGCAGTGCGCCCGCGCTCGCAGCCGTGTCGTTCCTGCTCGGCATCGGCTGCGGCTGCGGACAGCCGCTGTCGATGACGCTGGTCTTCAACGCCTCGCCCAAGGGGCGCGTGGGCGAGGCGACGGGCATGCGCATCACCGTCAATCAGATCTGCCACGTGGCGGTGCCGCTGCTGTTCGGTGCCGTCGGTTCCGTGGCGGGCTTCGCGGTCGTCTTCTACTCCAACGCCGGTTTCCTGGCCGCCGGCGGCTATCTCAGTCTGCGCAGCTTCGCGCGGCGCTAGCGCCGGAAGCCCTTCGCTCAAAATTTGGGCAGCGGTGTAACCGCCGCCTGCTGTGCGTCGCGGACACTGGGCCTATCCCGGGTTTTTGCACAGCCTTATCCACAGGAACTGTGCATATCAGTGCTGCGGTGCGGCTTTCCCGCTGTCGCGCATTTCCAACGGCACGCGCAGCTCAAGGCCGCGGTCGATACGCCGTAATTGACTGCGAACGGCCGCATCAGCATTCGGGTCGGGTGACGCGCGCAACGGCAACCGCTCAAGTTCGGCTGCCGCGCGCCGATGCTCGGGGCACCGGTTGCGACGCGCACCGCGTGCTTGCCGGATTGCGACAGAATGACTCTAGACACCCGCTTCCAGGAGCTGAAAGCCCACGGCCGGCTGCCTTCGCCACAAGGCGTCGCGCTCGCCGTCATGCGCCTGGCGCAGGACGAAGCCGCGACCAGCGGGGAATTGACGCGCATCATCAAGGCGGACCCGGCGCTTTCGGGTCGCATCATCAAGGCGGCGAACACCGTGCAGTTCGGCGGCCGCAGACCCGTGTCCAGCATTCCGGATGCCGTGGTCGTGTTGGGGCTCGGCAGTGTGCGCCAGCTCGCGCTCGGCTTCTCGCTCGTCTCCCAGTACCGCAGCGGCCAGTGCGCCGCTTTCGACTACGACGGGTTCTGGGCGCACTCGCTGGCGACCGCGCTGGCCGCGCAGGCTATCGTCGGCCGGGTGCGCATGGCGGTGCCGGAGGAATCGTTCATCCTCGGCTTGCTGACCCGCATCGGCTGCCTGGGCCTCGCGACGGTCTATCCCGAGGAATACACGCGCCTGCTCGAAAACTGCGCCCAGCGCGCCGTGCCCGAGTTGGTGCCGGCGGAGATGCAGGCGTTTGCCACCGACCACAACGAGCTCACCGCGGCATTGCTCGGAGACTGGGGACTGCCGCAGGTGCTGATCGAAGCCGTGCGGCATCACGAGAACCCGGCGGAGGGCAAATTCGCCGAAGGCAGCCGCCCATTCGTACTCGCCCACGTGCTGCAGCTTGCCACCCATCTCGCGGAGATCGGGCGCGCAACCGCTCCTGCGCGTGCGGCGCTGCTGCCCAACCTCTATCTGCTCGGCAGCCGCATCGGGCTCGACGCCGAAAAGGTGGGCGCCATCGCCGACGAGGTGGTGGGGGCCTGGGAGCAGTGGAGCGGTCTGCTGGAGATTCGCGGCCCGGCGCCGCAGGGCCTGGACGCGGCGGCGTGCGCCTGCGAGACGCAAGCCGAAGCGGCCCCCTTCGAAGGCCACGCCGAAGAGGCACTGCGGCTGCTCGTCGTCGACGACGACGCCTCCACCCTCATGCTGCTCGGGAAGCTGCTGCGCGACGCGGGTTACGCGGTGTACAGCGCGTGCAACGGCACCGAGGCGATGCAGCGCGCGCTCGCCTGCAGGCCGCACCTGGTCGTGGCCGACTGGCTGATGCCGGAGATCGATGGCCTGCAGTTCTGCCGCACCTTGCGGCAGACCGAAATCGGCCGCGGTGTGTATCTCGTGCTCCTGACCGCGGTCGAGGACGAGTCGCGGCTGGTGGAGGCCTTCGAAGCAGGCGTCGACGACTACGTCCTAAAGCCCGTCAATCCGAAGATGCTGCTCGCGCGCCTGCGCGCGGGCGAGCGGGTCGTGCGCCTGCAGGCCGAGGTCGAATCCGATCGCGAGCGCATGCGCCGCTTTTCGAGCGAGGTGCAGGCGAACAATCGGCGCCTCGAGCAGGTCGCACTGCTCGACGCGCTCACCGGAATTCCCAACCGGCGCTACGCCACCGAGCGCATTCAGCAGGAATGGTCCGCCGCGGGCCGCGGCGGGCGCTCGCTCGCATGCATGCTGATCGACGTGGACCACTTCAAGCGCATCAACGACACCCACGGGCACGACGTCGGGGATCTGGTCCTGCAGCGCGTGGCCGATACGCTCAAGCACACCGCGCGCACCCAGGATGTGGTCTGTCGTATCGGCGGCGAGGAGTTCCTCATGCTGTGCCCCGACACCGATGCGGCCGCGGCCGCGCAGTGCGCGGAACGGATGCGCAAGGCCGTCGCGCTGCTGCGCATTCCCGTCGGCAGTTGCGTGCTGCAGTTGACGATCAGCGTCGGCGTCGCTGCCATGGATGCCGGCATGGCGAGCCCGGATTCGATGCTGAAGGCCGCCGACCAGGCCGTGTACGCCGCCAAGCAGGCGGGACGCAACCGGATCTGCACTTTCCGCTCGCGCCTCGCGCAGCAGTCCGGCCTCGCCGCGAGCGCATGAGGCCGGCGGCCCTGGCAGCGATGCGCCCCGATACCGCCGTGTCCCTCGCGAGCTTGCGCGTGCTGCTCGTGGAGGATTCCGAAGACGAAGCGCTGCTGCTCATGAACGAGCTCAAGCGCGCGGCGATCGGCGTCGTGTGCAAGCGCGTCGACAGCGCCGAGACGCTGAATGCGGCGCTGAACGAAGCCGACTGGGACCTGGTGATCTCCGATCACCACATGCCGGGCTTCGGCTCCGAGGAAGCCTACGAGCTCGTGCGCCGCTGCGGGCGCGAGATCCCGTTCATCATCTACTCCGGACAGATCGCGGAGACGGTCGCGCTGAGCGCGATGGCGAACGGCGTGCACGATTTCGTCGAGAAGGGCAACGTGCGCCGGCTGCTGCCCGTCATCCGTCGCGAGCTGAAGATGGTCGAGCAGACCCGTGCACGCGTGCGCGCCGAGAATCGGCTGCACCGGGTGGTGAACTACGACCAGCTCACGGGTCTTCCCAACCGCCAGCTCTTCTATGCCCAGGCCGACCGCCTGCTCGCGGATTGCGGCGGGCATGGAGCGGCGCTGCTGTTCATCGACGTCGACCGCTTCATGCGCATCAACAACACCTTCGGCTATGCCGTAGGCGACCTGCTCGTGCGCCAGGTCGGCGCGCGGCTGGAGAACGTGGTGTCGCCGCGGGGCATCGTGACGCGCATGGGACAGGACGACTTCGCGCTGCTCGATTGCTGCGCGACCACCGAGGAGGAGGCGCGGCTCCTCGCCACGCGAGTGATGGAGGCTTTCGCCCAGCCGTTCAAGGTCGAGGCGCGCGAATTCTTCCTCACCCTGTCGATCGGCGTGTGCCGCTACCCCGAGGACGGTCCCGACGTCGCGCGGTTGCTGGTGAACGCCGAAAACGCGATGTTTCTAGCCAAGCGCAACGGCCGCAACAACTGCCAGATCTACGTGCGCGAGTTGAACAGCGCATCGGCCGAGCGCCTCGAGATGGAGACCGCGCTGCGCCACGCGGTGCGCAACGGCGAGCTCGTGCTGCACTACCAGCCGAGCGTGCACTTGCCCGCGGGACGAATCGCTGCCGTAGAGGCGCTGGTGCGCTGGGTGCATCCGGAGCGCGGCATGATTGCCCCCGACAAGTTCATCCCGCTCGCCGACGAGACCGGAATCATCACCGAGCTCGGTGCGTGGGTGCTGCTGGAAGCCTGTGCGCAGACGCGCCGCTGGCACGAAGCGGGCTTCGAGGGTCTCAAGGTGTCCGTGAACGTTTCCGCGGTTCAGTTCCGTCAGGACGACCTGGTGCAGCTGGTCGAAGCGGTGCTGGGGCGCACCGGATTGCCGGCCTCGTGCCTCGATCTGGAGATCACGGAGACGGTGCTGATGCAGGATGCGGATGCGACCATCGCGACCCTGCGCGAGCTGAAGGCGATGGGCGTCTCGATTTCGGTCGACGATTTCGGCACCGGCTACTCGTCGCTCGCCTATCTGCAGCGGTTCCCCATCGACACGCTCAAGATCGACAAGTCCTTCATGCGCGACATCACCGGCGAGGGGCAGAATGCGGCCATCGTGCGCACCGTGATCGCGTTGGCCAAGAGCCTCGGTCTGGAGTCGATTGCCGAGGGGGTCGAGACGCTCGAGCAGGTGGAGTTCCTGCGCGCAGCGGGCTGCGACCGGCTGCAGGGCTACTACTTCTCCCGGCCCCTGCCCGCGCCCGCGCTGCTCGAGTTCCTGCGTGCTGCTGGGACTTCGCGCTGATCCCTCAGGCACCAGAAATATGAATGGCATAACAATAAGTTGAAGCAGTTTTCAGGCGCTGTTCCGCGGGCTGGAGGCGCCCCCCGGTAGGGCTGCGCGGCGACTTCGGCCCCCCCTTGCGGCCGACAGCTTGTAGGACAAATACCGACACGCCGGTCGGCGCGCACCCTTCACGATTTTTAGAATCTCGCCGATTAAAGTTCTCGACGGGCGGCGGCACACTGCGGACCGTAACGTGATGCCTCGACACGAACCCCGCAACAAGGAGACCGCCATGGACAACAGCCAACTGCTCGACGAGATCCGGGAAGCCAATCTGACCTACCTCCTGCTCGCCCAACGCATGATCAAGGAAGACAAGGCCGCGGCCCTCTTCCGGCTCGGGATCAACAAGGAAGCCGCCGACCTCATCGGCGCCCTCACCCCGGCGCAGCTGCTCAAGATCGCGGGCGGAAACATGCTGCTGTGCCGCTTCCGCTTCGACAACCGCGTTCTCGGCGAGATGCTCTCGGGCTACGTCAAGGACAAGATCATGGCTTCGTCGCATGCCGCCGTTCTGATGGCCGGCCAGGGCGCCGAGCCGATTGCCGCTTAAGCGAAGGGATCGATCATGGCCGGCAAGAGTCTAGTCTCCGAGGCACGCCAGACGCAGCTGGCGATCGATCTCATTCAGCACGGGGCACGCCTGCAGCTGCTGGAAGCGGAAACGACGCTTTCGCGCGAGCGGCTGCTCAAGCTGTACAAGGAAGTGCGCGGCGTATCGCCGCCCAAGGGCATGCTGCCGTTTTCGACCGACTGGTTCATCAGCTGGCAGCCCAACATCCATGCTTCGCTCTACATCGACATCTACAAGTTCCTGCACCAGCATGCCGAGCTGCGGGGCATCGAGGCGACGCTGAAGGCGTTCAAGCTCTATCTCGAGCATTGCCAGTCGCAGAAGCTCGAGCCGGTGCTCTCGCTCACCCGCGCCTGGAGCCTGGTGCGGTTCTTCGATGCGAAGCTGCTGCAGACCGCGCCGTGCACCCGCTGTAATGGTCAGTTCGTGGTGCACGCGCTCGAGCTCTACGACAATTTCGTCTGCGGCCTGTGCCGGGTGCCTTCGCGCGCCGGCAAGACCAAGAAGGCAAGCGAGGCGGCCCGCGCGGCGGAGCTGGCGGCCTAGCGAACCTGCAGCGCTCGCGCGAAGCCTGCCGAAGGGTCTCGGCGGACGGCTGCGCGCTGAAAACCAAGGGCTCCCGCGATCCGGGAGCCCTTCGTTTTGGTTCTGGGCCGGGGTGTTGCGGACGCCGATCCGCATCAAATGCCTCGAATGCGCGACTTCCCGTCAAGAATCGCGCCCGCTCCGCCGTAATTTCTCCCGATAGAACACCCGGCCTCGTCGCGCGCCCGCGCGTCAGGCGCTGCACGCGGGAATGCCCGGATGCTCGTAATCGTCGGTTATCTGATCGTCATCGTCTCGGTGTTCGGCGGTTTCGCCATGGCGGGCGGCCACATCGCCTCGCTGTTTCAGCCGGTCGAGCTGATCATGATCGCCGGAGCCGCCCTCGGCGCCTTCTTCGTCGGCAATACCTCGAAGGCGGTGCGGGCGACGCTCAAGGCGCTCCCGAGCGTCCTGAAGGGGTCGGCCTATACCAAGGCGATGTACATGGAGCTGATGGCGCTGCTCTACGACATTCTCGCCAAGGTCCGCAAGGAAGGCCTGATGGCGATCGAGAACGACATCGAGCAGCCGGCCGAGAGCCCGCTGTTCAGCAAGTACCCGACCATCGTCGCCGACCATCACGTGGTCGAGTTCATGACCGACTACCTGCGCCTCATGGTGGCGGGGAACCTCAACGCCTTCGAGATCGAGAACCTGATGGACAACGAGATCGAGACCCATCACCACGAGGGCGAGGTGCCGGTGCATTGCGTGCAGAAGCTCGGCGACGGACTGCCTGCGTTCGGGATCGTCGCCGCGGTCATGGGCGTGGTGCACACGATGGAGTCGGTGGGCATTCCGCCGGCCGAGCTCGGCAAGCTGATCGCGGCCGCCCTGGTCGGAACCTTCCTCGGCATTCTCCTCGCCTATGGGTTCATCGGGCCGCTTGCGAGCGTGCTCGAGCAGAAGTTGAACGAGGCGACGAAGATGCTGCAGACCATCAAGGTGACGCTGCTCGCGAGCTTGAACGGCTACGCGCCCTCGCTCGCAGTCGAGTTCGGCCGCAAAGTGCTGTACTCCACCGAGCGCCCGAGCTTCAGCGAGCTCGAGGCGCACGTGAAGCAGGCGAAGAGCCGCTAGAGGCGGGCATTACAGCGCGACGACCATGGCCACCGACGACACCCAGCGACCGATCGTAGTGCGCCGCGTGAAAAAAGGCGGCGGCGGCCACCATGGCGGCGCATGGAAGATCGCCTATGCGGACTTCGTCACCGCCATGATGGCGTTCTTTCTGCTCATGTGGCTGCTCGGCTCCACCGCCAAGGGCGATCTGCAGGGTATCGCCGAATACTTCCGCACGCCGTTGCAGGTCGCGTTCGCCGGCGGCTCCGGGGCGGGGGATGCCTCGCACGTGATCAAGAGCGGCGGCAAGGACCTCACCCGGCTCGAAGGCCAGATCAAGCAGGGCGAGATGGAAGCGCAGCGGCGCACCTTCAACCTCAAGGCGGCGCAGCAGGAGCTCGCGCGCATCGAGAAGCAGAAGCTTTCCGACCTCAAGGGTCGCCTGGAAGGCCAGATCGACGCGATTGCGACGCTGCGCGAATTCAAGCGCCAGCTCCTGATCGACATCACGCTCGACGGCCTGCGCATCCAGATCGTCGACGAGCAGAACCGGCCGATGTTCGCGCTCGGCAGCGCGACCCTGCAGCCGTACACCCGCGAGATCCTGCAGGAGATCGCCAAGGTGCTGAACGAGGTGCCGAACCGGATCAGCATCTCCGGCCACACCGACGCCCACCCGTACACCGGCGGCCAGCGCGGCTACTCGAACTGGGAGCTCTCGGCGGATCGCGCGAACGCCTCGCGCCGCGAGCTGCTCGCGGGCGGCATGGAAGACGCGAAGATCTCCCGCGTCGTCGGGCTCGCCTCCTCGGTGCTGTTCGATCCGCAGGATCCGCACAATCCCGTCAATCGCCGCATCAGCATCATCGTCATGACGCGCAAAGCCGAAGCGGAGGCGACGGGCCGCGAGCTCGCGGTCCAGAAGGCAGTGGAGCTCGACGCCGAGGCGCTCGCGGCGCGAGAGCTGAAGGAGGCCAAGAATGGCACGCTTGCCAATCGCTGATCCCGCCCGCGCCCCGCTGCACGGCGCGCTCACCCAGGTCGCCGCGGCCGGGCTCGCGCTGATTCCGCTTGCCGCAGGGGTCGAGATGACCGTCGCGCAGTGGGCGGTGGTGCAAGGGGCCATCGCAATGCGGATCGCGCTTTTCGCGGGCGCTGCGACCTGGTGGCTTGGACTGCACGTGCTGTTCGCCCCGACTGCGGTCTGGGCGCAGGGCCTCGCGCTCGCACCGGCGTGGTGGGCGGTCGGGGCTGCCACTCTGCTGACCGTCTTCGGCGCAACGTACCGCACCCGGGTTCCGCTTTTCGTCAGTGCGCGTGCCGTGCGCAGCGCACTCGCGCAGCTGTTGGAGCCCGCGCAGAGCACGCGCGTCATCGATCTGGGCTGCGGCCTGGGAGACGTGGTCACCGCCCTGAAGCGGGCACGTCCCGATTGCCACTGCGAAGGGGTCGAGCTCGCGTGGTTGCCGTATCTGGTGAGCCGGCTTCGCGGCCTCGCCGCCGGCTGTCCGGTGGCGCGGCGCGATCTGATGAGCGTCGATCTGTCGGGATACGACCTGGTGTACGCATTTCTGTCGCCGGCTCCGATGCCGGCACTGTGGGAGAAGGCTCGGCGCGAAATGCGGCCGGGCAGCCGTTTCGTGAGCCTGGCCTTTCCCGTTCCCGGGGTCGCGCCGGACTCCGTGATCGCCGTCACGTCGCGCTCGCGGCATCGGCTCTACGTGTGGACCATGTAACGCACGGCGAGCCCGATGGCGCGGCGGAGCGCGCGGCGCTCCTGCCGCGGCTACTGCGCGCAATCGAACCCGATCTGCCGGTCCTGCCCGGCACTTGCGCCGAGCTCGCGCGCTTGCGCGCGATGCAGGAGCGCGTCACCCAACCCGCGCTGGTCTCGCTGGTGCTGCGCGACCCGTTCTTCACGCTGCGGGTGCTGCGCTATTGCGCGTACCACCGCACGCGCAGTCAGACTGCCGACATCACCACCATCGGCCATGCCCTCATGATGCTCGGGCATGCGCGCTTCTTCGAGATCTTCGGCGAGACAACGGGCTTCGAGCCGGGCGACGCCGAGCTGCCGTCCACCATCATGCGCCTCGCAAGCCGCGCGCGGCTCGCCGCATTGCTCGCGCGCGACTGGGCAGCAGCGCGCAACGATGTCGAACCCGAGGAAGTGATGGTTGCCGCGCTGCTGCACCCGCTTCCCGAGGCGCTCGCCGTCTTGGCCGGCGCAGCGTTGCCCGCGGCGTGCGAACACCGCGCGGCCCTGCGGGATGCGCTCTTCACCGAGCTCGCGGTTCCCGGCCTCGCGGCGCCGGTACGCGAGCCCTCGCCCGCACCCGACCCGCGCCGCTGGAACGTGCGCCTGGCATGCCGCCTCGCCCGCCACTGCAGCGAGGGCTGGCCGCGTGCGGCGGTTGCGGCCGATCTGCAGGAGCTGCAGCGCTTTCTGCGCACCTCCGATGCCCAGGCCTGGGAGCGGGTGCGCCGGCCCCTGCTCGCCGCGGCACGCGAATGGCATTACTACGGCGTGGCGCCCGCCGCCGCCCACATGCCCCTGGTATTCGAGAACTCCGAGACGAGCTAGCAGCCACGCGCCGGCGCGCCCGCGAAATGTCCGGCTTCGCCCCCGCTACTCGTCCGTTTGGCATACCCGACACCATCCCATAATCGCCTGCGTCTTAGGAGACGTAGCGAGCACGCGGCCGCCGTCGGCGGCCGTTCGCGCCGCCGACACTCCCGCGAAGGGCAGGGGATGGCAGAAGAATCGGATCTCGAACGCACGGAAGCGCCTTCACAGCGCCGCCTGGAACAGGCACGCGAGGAGGGGCAGGTCCCGCGCTCGCGCGAGCTCAACACCTTCGCGCTGCTCGGTGCCGCCGGCATGGGGCTGTGGTTTTCCGCCGATCGGCTGCGCGGCGATTTCGCCGGCCTGCTGCAGGCGGCCCTCCATTTCAGTGCGGTCGAAGCGGCCGATCCGGCGCAGATGAGCGGGCGCTTCGCGGCGCTCGCGCTTTCCGCCGCGGGCACCATCGCACCCCTGCTGGGCGTGCTGTTCGTCGTCGCGCTAGTCGCGCCGATGCTGCTCTCGGGCTGGCTCGTTTCGAGCAAGGCGCTCACCCCGGACTTCTCGCGGCTGAATCCCATCAAGGGGTTCGGCAACATGTTCTCCGCCTCGGGGCTTGCCGAGCTCGCCAAGGCGATCGTCAAGGTCCTTCTGATCGGCGGCGTGGCGGCGGCCGTGGTCTGGAGCCAGACCGAAGCGACGCTCGACCTCGCCGCCGAGCCGCTGGCCGCAGCGATGGTCCATGGCGCGCGCATCCTCGGTCTGTGCTTTCTCGCCGTGGTCGGGTCGCTCGCGCTGATCGCGCTGCTCGACGTGCCGTTCCAGATCTGGCACTACCGCTCGAAGCTCAAGATGAGCCGCGAGGATCTGCGCCGGGAGGCGAAGGAGCAGGAAGGCGATCCGCAGGTGAAGGCGGCCATCCGCAGCCAGCAGCGCGAGATGGCGCGCAAGCGGATGATGGCCGCCGTGCCGACTGCAGACGTCGTCGTGGTCAACCCGACTCGATATGCGGTGGCGCTGCGCTATGACGAAGGCAAGATGCGCGCGCCGCGCGTCGTGGCGAAGGGCATGCATCTGATCGCCGGACGCATCCGCGAGCTCGCCGAGACGCATCGCGTGCCCGTGCTGCAGGCGGCGCCGCTTGCGCGGGCGCTGTACCGTCACACCGAGATCGGCGACGAAGTGCCGGCCGCGCTGTATGCAGCCGTCGCCGAAGTGTTGGCGTGGGTGTTTCAACTGCGCCGCCATGCGCAGGCGGGGGGCCCCGCACCTTCGGTCCCGGACGATATCGCCGTGCCGGCCGGACTCGATCCCGAGCAGAGCGGGCCACGAGGTGCGGCGGGCGCCCCTGACGGAGTGCATCCGCGATGAGTCAGGCGCTGGCACTGCCTGCGCTGCTCGAGCGGCGCAACCTCATCAGCCTCAGCGGGCCGGTGCTGATCGTCATGGTGCTCTCCATGATGGTCCTGCCGCTGCCGCCGTTCCTGCTCGACGTGCTGTTCACCTTCAACATCGCGGTCTCGATACTCGTGCTGCTGGTGAGCGTCAACACGCGCAAGCCGCTCGAGTTCGCGGTCTTTCCGACCATCCTGCTGCTCACGACGCTGTTGCGCCTCTCGCTCAACATCGCCTCCACCCGGGTGGTGCTGCTGGAGGGCCACACGGGCCCCGACGCCGCCGGCAAAGTCATCGAAGCATTCGGCCACTTCCTGGTCGGCGGCAACTACACCGTGGGCCTCACGGTGTTCATCATCATGGTGGTGATCAATTTCGTCGTCATCACCAAAGGTGCGGGCCGCATCGCCGAGGTGAGCGCGCGCTTCACCCTCGACGCGATGCCCGGCAAGCAGATGGCGATCGACGCCGATCTCAACGCCGGTCTGATCGGCGAGGACGAGGCGCGCAAGCGGCGCGCGTCGATCGCGCAGGAAGCCGAGTTCTACGGCTCCATGGATGGCGCATCGAAGTTCGTGCGCGGCGATGCCGTCGCCGGCATCCTGATTCTGCTCATCAACGTGCTCGGCGGCTTGATCGTCGGTGTCGCCCAGCACGGGCTCGATCTGTCCACCGCCGCGCGCAACTACACGTTGCTCACCATCGGCGACGGCCTGGTCGCGCAGATTCCCGCGCTCGTCATCTCCACCGCGGCGGGCCTCGTCGTGAGCCGCGTGGGCACCGATCAGGACATCGGCCAGCAGCTCGCCGGCCAGATGCTCGGGAGCCCGCAGCCGCTGCTGCTCACCGCCGGCATCCTCGCGATCATGGGCCTCATCCCCGGCATGCCGAACGTGGCCTTCCTGGCGCTTGCCGCCATCCTGTTCGGAATGGCGACGATGCTCAAGCAGCGCCGCGCGGCGCAGCCCTCGGCCGAGGCCGCGGCGGCTGCCGCCGAGGCGCCGGCCGCGAGCACCGAAGCGGCCGACGTGAGCTGGGACGACGTGGTTCCGGTCGACGTGCTGGCGCTCGAAGTCGGCTACCGGCTGATTCCGATGGTGGACCGGGCGCAGGATGGCGAGCTGCTGAAGCGCATCAAGGCGATCCGCAAGAAGTTCGCGCAGGAGGCGGGCTTCCTTTCGCCGGCCGTACACATCCGCGACAACCTCGAGCTTCGCCCCAATGCCTATCGGATTCTGCTCAAGGGCGTGGAAGTGGGTCGCGCGGATGCGCACCCGGCGATGTATCTCGCGATCAACCCCGGACGGGTGAGCGGCGAGCTGCAGGGGTTGCGCACCCAGGACCCCGCGTTCGCGCTGCCGGCGGTGTGGATCGAGAACAACCAGCGCGAGAACGCGCAGAACGCGGGCTACACCGTGGTCGATGCTGCGACCGTCATCGCGACGCACCTTCACCACCTCATGCAGAACCACGGCGCCGAGCTGCTCGGACGGCAGGAAGTGCAAGGCTTGATCGAGCGGCTGGCGAAGGATTCGCCCAAGCTGGTCGAGGACACGGTGCCGAAGATGGTGCCGCTCGGCGTGCTGCAGAAGGTGCTCCAGAACCTGCTCGACGAGTCGGTGCCGGTGCGCGACATGCGCTCCATCGTCGAGGCGCTCGCCGAGCATGGTGCGCGCACCCAGGATCCCACCGAGCTCACCGCAGCCGTGCGGGTCGCGCTCGGCCGCGCGATCGTGCAAAGCCTCTTCCCCGGCGTCCAGGAGATGTGCGTGATCGCGCTCGACCCGCAGCTCGAGCGCCTGCTGCTGCAGGCGGTCGGTGCGGGCGATGCCGGGGCGATCGAGCCCGCGCTTGCGGAGAGCCTCGCCCTGCAGGCGAAGCGCAGCGCCGAAGAGCAGGAGTCGCTCGGTCTGCCGGCGGTGCTGCTGGTGCCGGCGGCGCTGCGCCTGCTGCTCTCGCGTTTCCTGCGCCGCAGCGTCCCGACGCTGCGCGTTCTGTCCCATTCCGAGGTGCCCGACAGCAAGGGCATCCGCGTCAGTAGCGTGCTCGGAGCCCGATGATGAAACCACGCAAGTTCGTTGCCCCCAACTCGCGCGAAGTCCTGAAGCTCGTGCGCGAAGCGCTCGGCCCCGATGCGCTGATCGTCTCCAATTCCAAAGTGGCGAACGGCATCGAGGTGGTCGCGCTGCCCGGCCATTCGATCCAGGAGCTGGTGGCCGGTGCAGCCGATGCGCCGGCTCGCGCGGACGCGCCCGCGCGCGTCGATCCGACGCCCTCGCCCGCCGCGGCCACCCGCATTCCTGCGCGTTCGCAGCTCGAGCCCGCATCCCGCCGCGAAACGCTCGCGCTATCGGAGAAGGCGCCGGCCGAAGACACAGTGCCCGTGGTGCGCGCCGCTGCGCTCGCAGCCCCGGCGCCGTCGGTGAGCGAGACGCTGGTGCACAACATGCTCGCCGAGCTGCGCAGCATGCGTGCGGTGCTCGAGCAGCGGCTGGCCGGTCTCGCCTGGACCGAGCTCTCGCGCAGCGATCCGGCGAAGGTGAGCGCGCTGCAGGCGCTGCTCACGGCCGGATTCAGCGGCGAGCTCGCGCGCCGGCTGACCGATCCGATGCCGGACGGCGCAGACGAAGCCGAAGCGCTCAAGTGGCTCGCGGCCGAGGTCAATCGCAACCTCGTGACCGCCGGCGCGGACAACGACATCGTCGAGCGCGGCGGGGTCTACGCGCTCATCGGGCCGACCGGGGTGGGCAAGACGACCACGACCGCGAAGCTCGCCGCGCGCGCGGTGGTGCGCCATGGGCCCGACCGGGTCGCCTTGCTCACGACCGACACCTATCGGATCGGCGCCCACGAGCAGCTGCGGATCTACGGCCGGATCCTCGGCGTCGCCACCAGCATCGTGCGCGATGCCGCGGAGTTGAAGGCGACGCTGTCCGACTTGCGCGGCAAGCACATGGTGCTGATCGATACCATCGGCATGAGCCAGCGCGACAAGCTCGTCGCCGAGCAGGTGCAGGCGCTCGCGCGCTGCGGCGGCAACGTGAAGCGCCTGCTGCTGCTCAATGCCACCTGCAACGGCGACACGCTCGAGGACGTGGTGCGTTCCTACGAGCCGGCGTCGCTCGAGGGCTGCATCCTCACCAAGATCGACGAAGCGCAGTCGATCGGTCCGGCGCTCGACGTGATCGTGCGCCACCGGGTGGCGCTGCACTTCGTAGCGAACGGCCAGCGCGTGCCGGAGGATTTGCACGTGCCCAATCGGCAGTACCTGATCCACCGCGCGCTGCGCTTGGCAGGCAATGCCGCGGTGTCCGGTCTGAAGCACGAGGAATATCCGCTGCTGCTCGGCGGCGCGGGCGCCGAGACGCGCGCGGAGGCCGCCGGCGCCTTCGCCGCGCGCCTGGGAGCCTACGTTGCTTGAGCACACCCTCGATCAGGCGCAGGGGCTGCGGCGCATGTTCGCGCCCGGAGCGGCCCGCGTCATCGAAGTGCTCGCCGCGTCACCGGGGGTCGGCCGCAGGACCGTTGCGGTGCAGCTTGCCGATGCGTTGGCGCGCGCCGGGCGCGATACGCGCCTTGTCGACGGCGACCGATTTTCCGCCGCTGGCGGGGCCGCAGAGCACGACACCCAGGCGGCTTCCCTCATGGGCGCTGCTGCAGCCGGTGTCTCCGCGCACGCGGCACCCGACGTGATCCTGGTCACCGCATCGACGCCGCACGCGCTTCCCTGGACGGGCGCCGCCGCTGCGCAAACGCTGCTGGTCGTGGCGGCGGCTGCGCCCGCCATTACCGCAGCCTATGCGTGGCTCAAGCGCGTGGCCTCGCAGTTCCCCGCGCTGCGCTGCCACGTGCTGGTGAACCGCGCCGCTTCCGAGGCCGAAGCGCGCAAGGTGCTGCGTAATCTCGCCGGCGCGGCCCGCGCCTATCTCGGCATTCAGCTGCAGGGGTGCGGATTCGTGCCTGAGGACCCCGCGCTCGCCCTGGCCGCCGCGCGCGGCGAAAGCGTGCTGCAAGCCGACCCGCAGGCTCCGGCCAGCCGCGCCTTGCACCAGGTCACGCAACGGCTCATGCGCCTGCCGGCTCCGCACCGCATAGCCGAGACCGCCTTCGAGGGACCGGGACAGCCGCGCTCAGCCGCTGCCCTTTCGTCCACACCGTTTTGACGCAGAGGATTCGAGGACTTCGATGACAGGCCAAGCTGCCCGCTCCGTTTCGCAGTACACGACCAGCGGATTCATGGATCCGGACGAATGCGTCCTGAAATACGCTCCGTTGGTCAAGCGCATCGCCCACCATATGATGGCGACATTGCCGCCATCGGTGCAGGTGGACGACATGATCCAGTCGGGCATGCTCGGCCTGATCGATGCCGCCAAGCGCTACCAGGAATCGCAGGGGGCGCAGTTCGAGACCTATGCCGTGCAGCGCATCCGCGGCGCGATGCTCGACAGCCTGCGCCAGTCCGACTGGCTGCCGCGGGGCCTGCGCAAGAACCTGCGCAAGATCGAAAGCGCAATCGCCAAGCTCGAGCAGGTGAACGGCCGGCCGCCCTCGGAGACCGAACTGGCCGATTCCCTCGGCGTACCCTTGATGGAGTACCAACAAATGCTGCAGGACGCCCGCGGGCATCAGCTCGTGTATTACGAAGACTTCCGCTCCGGCGAAGACGAGGACGTGCTCGACCGGCACTTCGCGGACTGGACCGAGGAGCCGCTGGAGCGGCTGCTCGACGAGCGCATGCGCACGGCGCTGATCAAGGCCATCGAGGATCTTCCCGAGCGCGAGCAGAAGGTGATGGCGCTGTACTATCAGGAGGAGCTCAACCTGCGCGAGATCGGCGAGATCCTCGGCGTATCGGAATCGCGCGTCTGTCAGCTGCATGGCCAGGCAGTGACCCGGCTGCGCTCGCGGCTGAAGGACAAGGTGTAACGCGCGCTCGGCAGCCCGGTTCAGCCGCGGTCTCCGCACGCCCCCGAACAGGGGGCGTGTCGCATTGCAGGCGGGAAAAGCGGTGCGCACGCGAATCGCTTCGCGCCGGGAGCGAAGTCGCGCCCCTCCCTCATTCTCGGTACGGCGTCGGAAATTGTGCGTCGGAAATTGTGCGCGTCCCAATTTCCGCGGCGTCGGGGGTGGGAAATTGTGTGCGTCCCAATTTCCCCTTACCATGCCCGCACGCCATCGCCGAAGGGGAACGCAAAATGCCGAACAACAAAGTCGCCGTCGTCACCGGAGCGGGTTCTGGAATCGGGCGGGCGAGCGCACTGGCGCTGCTCGAGGCGGGTTACTGCGTCACCCTGGCGGGACGGCGCAAGGATGCGCTCGACGAGACCGTCGCACTGGGTAAGTCCGCCGAGCGCGCGCTCGCGCTGGCCACCGACGTCGCCAAGCCCGACCAGGTCGAGAACCTCTTCCGGCGCACGGTCGAGCGCTTTGGACGGGTCGATGTCCTGTTCAACAACGCCGGCACCAACGCGCCCGGCGTTGCCTTTGAGGACCTCACCTACGAGAAGTGGCAGCAGGTCGTCGACTGCAACCTGACCGGATCGTTTCTCTGTGCGCAGGCGGCCTTCCGCATCATGAAGGACCAGACGCCGCGCGGCGGGCGCATCATCAACAACGGCTCGATCTCGGCGCACGCGCCGCGTCCCGACTCGGCGCCCTACACCGCGACCAAGCACGCGATCACGGGACTCACCAAGACGCTTTCGCTCGATGGGCGCAAGTACGACATCGCCTGCAGCCAGATCGACGTCGGCAATGCCCTCACGGAGCTTGCCGCGCGCATGGCGAAGGGCGTGAAGCAGGCGAATGGCACCGTCGCGGTCGAGGCCATGATGGACGTGAAACGCGTGGCGGAGGCGGTGGCCTACATGGCGAGCCTGCCGCTCGACACCAATGTCCAGTTCATGACCATCATGGCAACCAAGATGCCGTTCGTCGGCCGCGGCTGAGCGCGCGCGACACTTCCCTGCCGCGCGAAAGCCTACGGCAGGGCCTCGAATCCCGATCATGCGTCGGATGACCCCGAGCGGCGCCGGCGCAGCTGCAAGCTCACCAGAGCAAGGCCCGTCGCGAGCAGCGCGTAGGTCTCCGGCTCCGGGACCGCGGCGACGCTGAAGGCGGTGAGGTTCGGGATCGTTCCTGCAAACTCCCCCGTCGCATGCGAGGTCCACTGGCTCGCATCGGTGAGCAGGCCGGCATAGCCGCCGAACGTTGCGAGCCCGCTGCGAATACCGGTGTACTCGGCATAATCGGCTCCCGCACCGACCGCGACCGCGTTGGCGCCGATCGCCAATCCGCTTCCTGTCAGGTTGCTGCCGGCAAATGCGTCGCTCGAAACGGCGGCGAGCAGTGCAGTCGGCGCAGAGGGCGAAGTCCCGGTGAACGCGAACAAGGAGTCTCCGCTCGCGCTGAAGCCGGTGGTGCCCGTCAGCACCTGGCCGAAAGCGCCGATCGACGCCGCGCGGGTCGCCTGATCGATGGCGCTGAAGCGCACGACGGTGCCGGCGGCGATCGGTGCGGCACCGCTCACCCACGCATAAGTGCCCTCGCCGGTGTTGAAGCTGCCGCTGCCGGGCGCGCCGCCCGACCATTCGTTGTCGCTGAAGTAGACGGCGCTGAAGGGGGCGACGGGCTTCAACGCGACGATGGCGAAGCCATCCTCGTCGGCGTTGAAGGCGGTAAAGGCGATGTCGCCGGGTTGCAGGGCGGCGCCGGCAGAGGTGGATGCAAGCAGCAAGGCCGCCAAGGCGGAAAGGCGTTTCATGCGAATCTCCCTCGGAAGGATCGCCGGCCATCCCTGCCCTCGGGCGGGTATCGCCCGATGCCGCGGCCAGCGCAGCGCGCACGATAGGAGCTGCGGCGCTGCTACTGAATACGGCAAGCGATGTAGGGCGAACGTGGGAGCGACCTTCTATCGACGGCAGCAAGGAAGCTTACTCGCGGGCCGACGCGATTCAGCAGGCGCGATGTGCCGCACGGCTGCGACCTAGGAGACGGTGCTCCATGCATTCGAGCTACGCCGCCACAGCAGCGCGCCCACCGCGATCAGCACGGCACAGAGCCAGAAAAAGCCGCGCAGTCCGAGATAGGGGGCGAGGATGCCCGCGATCAGCGGCGCGGTCGCGCTGCCGAGCTGCTGCAAGGCCGTCCCATAGGAGAGGGTGCGCGCCTCCATTCCTTGCGGCGAGCGCTCCCGGATCATGCGGATGAGGGTCGGCGGCAGGCCCGAGACGAACACGGCGAAGAGCATGCGCGCGGCGGTGAGCGCGAGCGGGTCGTACACCAGGGGCTGGACGAGCGCTGCGGCGCTGGTGCCGGCAAGCAGCCACCCGAGCACGCGTTCGGGCGGGTAGCGGCCGAGGATGCGGCCCCACAGGGGCAGGACCGCGATGCCGGCGAGCGTGAAGGCGATGGCGGTGGTCGCCACCCAGCCCTCGACACCGAAGCCGAGCCACTGCGCGCGGTCGCCCATGAGCTGCATGGTGTACATCGAGACGATGGGCACCGCGCCGAACACCGTGAACGAGAACAGCACCTGCAGATAGAAGAGGAGCTTGAGCTGCGGCACGCGCACGATCCGGCGGATGTCGGCGGCCAGATCGATGCGCAGCGGATGGGCCGGGCGCACGTGCTCCTCGCGGACGCGCGCGAGCGCAACGACACCGGCAGCGAACATGAGCGCGGCGGTGAACGCGAACAGCGCATGGCTGCGCGGCAGGATCCCGAGCAGCGCGGCGCCAGCGAGCGGTCCGAGCAAGGTGCCGGCGGCGGCACCGGCCTGCGTGAGCGCAAGGGCACCGCCGACGTGCTGCGGCGGGGTGCTGGTTGCGACCAGCGCCTGGCCCGCCGGCACGAAGCCGTTCGCGAGCCCGACCAGTACGAGCACGCACACGAAGCCGATCGGGTCGGTCACCGCGGACAGCACCGCGAAGCCGAGCGCCATGCCGAATCCGGCGCGCAGCACCATGCTCTTGCGGCCGTAGTAGTCTGCCAGGACGCCCCACACCGGAGTGAACAGACAGCTCGTGCCGTAGTAGCCGAACATCATCGCCCCGACCCACAGCTCGAGGTGTCGCTCGACGCCCATCGCTTGAACGATCAGCGGGAGAAAGGCGAACGCGGCGTTCCAGCCGACGTTGATGAGAACGTTGCCCGCCGCGAGCGCACGGGCGTTGCGTTGCCAGTAGGGATGCTCGGGCGCCGCGCGGCTGCGGCTGCCGACAGGTTCGGGCACTTGGATGGATCGACCGGCCGCACAAGGGGCAGCGCTTGGCTCAATCGTGACGACGGCCGCTAGTTTAGCGGCCGCGGTTGCGATTGGCGCGAGATGGGGTCAGACGCTGGCGAGCGCCCGGGTAGTCGCGCCGGAGATGCGAGTTCCGCCGTCGGGGCCGTAGACGCCCGGATTGCTGCGGGCCGCGCTCTGCAGGGCGGTGATCGCCAGCTGGTTGTGCTTCAAGCGCGCCGCGACCAGGGCGCCGTTGATCTCATTGGCCGCGCGCACTTGCGCGGCCAGCGACTTGATTTCGTCCCACACGCGCCGCGCGCCCTCGTCGCCGTGGCGCTCGATCCAGCCGCTCATGCCGTCCTTGTCCGCGCGCAGTCCGTGCGATGCGAGCAGCCGGCTGCGCTCGTCCGAGAGGCGCCGCAGCTCGAGGATGCGCACCGCCTTCTGCTCGGTGAAGGCCATGAGGCCGTCGTGGTCGCCGGCGACCAGGGCGGACTGCTCGCGCTGCAACAGCGCCAGGAACTCCCCGACGCGCTCGCGCTCCTGCAGCAGGACGCTCAAATACGATTCGCCGCTCGACGACATGGCCGGTGCAGTCTCCGTTAGCCTTTTTGCGCGCGGATGAGCTCGCGCACGGTCTCGAGCAGCCGGTCGGCGATCACGTCCGCATTGACCTTGAAACGGCCGTCGCTGATCGCCTGCTTGATCTCTTCGACCCGCTGGCTATCGACCACCGGGACGTCGGCGAGGCTCGCCTCGATTCCGGCCATCTGCGAGCCGAGCGGGCTCAGGTCCACGCGCTGCCCGCCGCTCGAGCCGGGCTGCGCCGCGGCTCCGCCGCTCTTGCCGGTGCGTGCATGGCCTTCCGAAACGGAGCCGCTCTGAATCGAGCGCAAGTTGCCATCGATCTTCACGCTGCATTCCTCGCTTTTGTAGGCTGGTATCGGCATAACGGCACGCCGGGACGAAGTCTTGAGCCCGGGTTGCCGTCACCGTCACATCCGCCCATTACGGCCCCGCCGGCGGGTTCTTGAGCGCGCCGGCCTCCTTTTGCGCACGCCGGCGCTTCAATAGCGCACCTCCACGATGCCACCCGCCCGGGCGACGCCGGTCACGGTCGCACCGGATGGTCCCCGGACCAGCACGGTCTGGCCGTCGGCGGCATTGCCCAGCGCCCGGCCTTCGGCGCTCACCTGGAAGCCGGGGCCCTGGGTCACGAGCTTCACACCCTGGCCCTGGGCAACGACGTGCGGCTCGCGCAGCATATCGCGCCGCAGCGGCTGGCCCGCCGCGAGGCTGAGGGCGAGCTGGCGGCCGAGCGCCTGCTGCGGGTCGACCACCACACCGGCCGGCAGCCGCGCCAGGTCTCCGCGCATGCTGGCGAGGTCCTGCAGGCCGAGCGTCTCGCCCTGGCCGAGCGGGCGCGCCGTCACGACGTACTCGGCGTTCACCTCGATATTCACGCTCGCATACACCGTCCAGGCCACCGGGCCGAGGCAGCGCAGGCCCACCGTGGACTTGCCCCACAGGCGTGCGCCCGGCGGCAGGAAGGGTTCCGGGGCGGGGCAGTGCGGCAGCGCGATCCGGCTGTCGAACGGGGCCACGGAGAAGGCGACCTGCCCGGGCAGGCCGGCGCTTTCCTTGCGCACGTAGTTCTCGACCACGCGCTGCAGGGCGCCCAGATCCTGGCGCTCCGCGGCGGCGGCCTGCGGGAGGGCGGCGAGCGCGACGAGTGCGTACAAAACGGCGTGGTGCACGGTTCTCATGCGCGGCATTGTAGGCAGCGGCACGCGGCCGTCATACGCGAATTTGCGCGGTCAATCGCCGCCATTTGTACGCCTGCCGGCAACCCTTGCCGCCGTCTTGCCGCAGCGCTTGCCGCCCGGGGCGAATTGCCATCGCTTTGTCCGGTTTATCGGCCTGCGCGGGATGCTTCGCACTGCCTACCATCCTGGCACATCGCATGCATCGAAGGTGCGCGAGGCGCGAACGACAATGAAACAGGCTCTCGACCAGATATTCCAGTTGCATTCGGCGGCGCTCACCGTGCGCGCGAACCGCGGCCAGGTGCTCGCCTCCAATATCGCCAACGCCGACACGCCGGGATTCCAGGCGCGCGACCTCGACTTCCGTGCGGCGCTGCAGGCCGCGCTCGGCCCGCAGGAGGGCGCAGCCGCCGTCGCCTCGGGGCAATTGTGGCGGACCTCGCAACGCCATCTGCAGCCGGAGCCGGGGAGCGTGCTCGGCGGCGCCACGGCACTCGTCTACCGCACCGTCGGCCAGCCGAGCATCGACAACAACACCGTCGACGTGAACGTCGAGCGCGCGCAGTTCGCCGACAACGCGATGCGCTACGAAGCCTCGCTCACGTTCCTGAACGGCAAGATCAAGTCGCTCCTGACGGCCATGCAGTCGTAGCCGGCCACGCCACAACCGTTATCACGAGGATCGTCATGGACAGTCTCTTTCGCATCGCCGGCATGGCGATGACAGCCCAGTCGCAGCGGCTGAATGCGGTCGCCAGCAATCTTGCCAACGCCGAAAGCAGCGTGAGCTCGACCGGCGGACCCTACCGTGCGAAGCAGGTCGTGTTTGCGGCCACGCCGCTCGACGGCGGGACGGCACAGGGCGTGCGCGTGGCGGGGGTGGTGGAGGATTCGCAGCCGCCGAAGCGCGTGTTCGACCCCAAGCATCCGGCCGCCGACGAGAACGGCTACCTCACGCTCCCGAACGTGAACGTGGTCGACGAGATGGTGAACATGATCTCGGCGTCGCGCTCCTTCCAGACCAGCATCGAGCTGATGAACACGGCGAAGCAGCTCGCGCTCAAGACGCTCTCGATCGGACAGTAAGGACGCATGCGATGACTGCCATCTCCGACCTGATCGCTCAGACTTCGCGCACCGGCAGCGGTGGCCCGGCTGCTGCCACCAGTGCCGCGGATATCCAGGACCGCTTCCTCACGCTGCTCGTGACGCAGCTGAAGAACCAGGACCCGCTGAGCCCGATGGACAACGCCCAGATCACCACCCAGCTCTCCCAGATCAGCACGGTGAGCGGCCTCGACAAGCTCAACCAGACGCTCTCGGGGCTTTCGGCCGCGATGACTGCGAGCCAATCGATGCTCACCGGCACGGCCATGATCGGGCGCCGGGTGTACGCGCCGGGCAACGACCTCGCCCTGGTCGACGGCCGAGCGAGCGGTGCAGTGGAGCTGGCGGAGGGCGCCGACAAGGTCGTCGTCAAGATCCTGGGACCTGCCGGCAACCTCGTGCGCGAGCTCGACCTCGGAGGGCGGCAGGCGGGTTTGAGCAGCTTCGCGTGGGACGGCGAGGCGGCGAACGGCGCGGCGGCCGCGAACGGCGCCTACACCTTCCAGGTCGAGGCGCGGCGCGCGGACAAGGTCATCGGCGCTGCGCCGCATCTGTACGGAACAGTGACGGCGATCGGCGTTGCGGGCAGCGACCGCATGCTGGTGGTCGACGGCAAGACCGAGGTCCGCTACGACGAGCTGAAGCGGGTCGAATAGCAATACGCGCCCGCGCCCGTTGGCGCCGGCGAACTCTCTCAACGGAGCGCAAGCGAGATGGCATTCCAGCAGGGTCTGAGCGGTTTGAACGGCGCGTCCAAGAATCTGGACGTGATCAGCAACAACGTGGCGAACGCGGCCACGGTCGGTTTCAAGGCGTCGCGCGCGGTGTTCGCCGATGTCTACGCAAGCTCGCTCAATGGCGCGGGCGCGGGGGATGTCGGCATCGGCTCCAAGGTGGCCGCGGTGGTGCAGGAGTTCGGCCAGGGCAACGTCACCTCGACCAACAATCCGCTCGACGTCGCGATCAACGGCGGCGGCTTCTTCCGCATGAGCCAGAACGGTGCGATCACCTATAGCCGCAACGGGCAGTTCCATCTCGATCCGGCCGGCTATCTCGTCAATACCGAGAACCTGCGCGTGACGGGATACGGCGTGGATGCGAGCGGCACGGTGGTCGCCACCACCCCGCTCGAGATCCAGCTCGACACCGCGGACATTCCGCCGGTATCGACCAGCGTGTTCCGCTTCGGTGCGAACCTCAATGCGGGTGCGGCCGTGCCGGCCGCCCCGGTCTTCAACATGGCCGATCCGCGCAGCTACACCGATACCACTTCGGGATCGGTCTACGATTCGCTCGGCAACTCGCACACGCTCACCTACTTCTTCGTCAAGACCGCGACCACCGGGCAGTGGAACGTCTATGGCTCGGTCGACGGCACGGCGGTGAGCAATGTCGACCTCGGCGCGGGCGCCGGTGCTCCGCTGGTGCTCAACTTCGACACCAACGGTGCGCTGACTACCGCGATGCCAGTGTCGGCGTCGCTCGCCATCACGAGCGGGGCGACCAGCCCGATCGCCTTCTCCCTCGACATGAACGGCACCACCCAGTTCGGCTCGCCGTTCAGCGTCAACAATATGTACCAGGACGGCTACTCGTCCGGGCGGCTGGTGGGCCTCAACATCGGCTCCGACGGGACCATCAAGGGCCGCTACACCAACGGCCAGTCGCAGAACCTCGCCCAGATGGTGCTCGCGAGCTTCGCCAATCCGAACGGGCTCAAGCCGCTCGGACAGAATCAGTGGTCCGATTCGCCCGATTCGGGCTTGCCCGTGATCGGCACGCCCGGAGGCGGCAATCTCGGTGCCGTCCAGTCCTCCGCGGTCGAAGATTCGAACGTCGACCTGACCGCGCAGCTCGTCGCGATGATCACCGCGCAGCGCGTCTACCAGGCGAATGCGCAAAGCATCAAGACGCAGGACGAAGTGATGCAGACGCTCGTGAACCTGCGCTAGCGCCGGTAGAAAGCTTCCGCGAACATGGATCGGCTCATCTACGTCGCCATGACCGGCGCACGCCATGCGCTCGAGGCGCAGGCGACGGTCGCGCACAATCTCGCCAACGTCAACAGCAGCGGCTTCCGCACGCAGCTGAACGCACTGCGTGCCGTGCACCTGTTCGGCGATGGGATGCCCACGCGCTCCTACGTGGTCGACTCCACCGTCGGCACCGACTTTCGCCCGGGCACCATCCAGCAGACCGGCCGTGCTCTCGACGTGGCGGTGATGGGGCAGGGCTTCCTCGCGGTGCAGCTGCCGGACGGCTCGGAGGGCTATACCCGCGCGGGCGGCTTGTCGGTGGGACCGGGGGGCGTGCTGCAGAGCCCGCAAGGCTATCCCGTGCTCGGCGACGGCGGACCGGTCTCGATTCCGCCGGATGTCAACGTCACCATCGCGAAGGACGGCACCGTATCGGCAGCGCCCACCACCGGGCGCGCGAGCGTGAACGTGCTCGGCCGCCTGAAGCTCGTGAATCCCGCGCCGGCCGAGCTCGTGCGCGGCGACGAGGGGCTGTTCCGGCTGCGCGATGGCGGCAGCGCACCCGCCGACGGCAGCGTGGTGCTCGCGGCGGCGGCGATCGAAGGCTCCAACGTGAACGCCGTCGAGCAGCTGATCGGACTCATCAGCCATGCGCGTGCATTCGAAACCCACATGAAGATGCTTCAGAACGCAGACCAGAACGACCGCCAGGCGAACCAGCTCCTGTCGATCAACCGCTAAACGGGCAGCAACAGACCAGCGCGGTCCTCGACCACGGCTCGCGCACAAACCTCGGGACATTCCATGCTTCGTTCTCTCTGGATTGCCAAGACCGGCCTCGATGCGCAGCAGCTGCACATCGACGTCATCTCGAACAACCTCGCCAACGTCAGCACCAACGGCTTCAAGCGCTCGCGCGCGGTGTTCGAGGACCTGCTCTACCAGACGCTGCGCCAGCCCGGCGCCCAGTCCTCGCAGCAGACGCAGATTCCGTCCGGCCTGCAGATTGGTACCGGCGTGCGGCCGATCGCCTCCGAGCGCATCTTCACGCAGGGCAATCTGCAGCAGACCGGCAATGCGCTCGACGTTGCGATCCAGGGCGCGGGCTTTCTCCCGATCCTGATGCCCGACGGCACCACCGCGTATACCCGGGACGGGTCGCTGCGCACCGATGCGAATGGGGCGCTCGTCACCTCCAGCGGCTTCCCGCTGCAGCCCGCCATCACCATTCCGGCCAACACGCAGAGCATCACGATCGGCCGCGACGGCGTGATCTCGGTGGTGCGCGCCGGCTCGACCGCGGCGACGCAGATCGGCACCTTGCAGCTTGCCAACTTCGTCAACCCGGCGGGGCTCTCGAGCCTGGGCGAGAACCTGTACGCGGAGACGACCGCGTCCGGCACGGCCAGCGTGAACCAGCCGGGCACCAACGGCCTCGGGCTCATCAACGCCGGCTATGTCGAGACCTCGAACGTGAACGTGGTCGAGGAGCTGGTGAACATGATCCAGACCCAGCGCGCCTACGAGATCAACTCGAAAGCGATCCAGACCTCCGACCAGATGCTGCAGAAGCTCACCCAGCTGTAGGAGCGACGATGAAGCGCATGTCCCTGGCGTTCGTCTCGGCGCTTGCAACGCTGCTGCTCGCCGCCTGCAACACCATACCCCCCACCCAAGTGCAGCAGCCGATGACCGCGCGCCCGGCACCCGTGGCGGCGCTCGCGCAGCAGGCCGGCGACGGCTCGATCTTCCGCGCCGCGCACCCGGCGCAGCCCTACTTCGGCTACTACCCGCTGTTCGAGGACCGGCGGCCGCGCAATGTCGGCGACATCCTCGTGATCCAGATCAACGAGAAAACGGCGGCGAGCAAGAAGTCCGATTCGACCGTCGAGAAGAACCAGACCGCGAGCTTCGGCGTCTCCAGCCTGGCTGGCCTCCCCGGCAAGAGCTTCCTCAACTCCTCGCTCGATGCCAACTCGGCGAACAAGTTCGACGGCAAGGGCGCGGCGAGCAGCAACAACGATTTCACCGGCACGATCACGGTGACCGTGATCGAAGTGCTGCCGAACGGCAACCTGCAGGTCTCCGGGGAGAAGCAGATCGGCATCAACCAGGGCTCGGAGTTCATCCGCTTCTCGGGCATCGTGAATCCGTCCACGATCACCAACGGCAATTCGGTCTCCTCCTCGCAGGTGGCCGATGCCCGGATCGAATACCGCGCGAACGGGCAAATGGACTCGGCGCAGGTCATGGGCTGGCTCGCCCGCTTCTTCCTCACCTTCCTTCCCTTCTGACCATGCGAACCGTCGTCCTCCTGCTGCTTCAGTTTCGCCGGCTCGCGCCCCGCGGTGTGCGCGCAGTCCTCGCATGGACATTCGGAATCGTGCTCGCGGTCGCGGCCGGCACCGCCGAGGCCGAACGCATCAAGGATCTCGCCTCGATCCAGGGTGTGCGCGGCAATCCGCTGATCGGCTACGGCCTCGTGGTGGGCCTCGACGGCAGCGGCGATCAGACCACGCAGACCCCGTTCACGGTGCAGAGCGTGCTCAACATGCTCACCCAGCTCGGAGTCAATCTGCCGCCGGGCACGAACCTGCAGCTGAAGAACGTCGCCGCCGTGGTGGTCACCGCTTCGCTGCCGCCGTTCGCGAAGCCGGGCCAGGCGATCGACGTCACCGTGTCCTCGATGGGCAATGCCAAGAGCCTGCGCGGGGGCACGCTTCTGATGGCGCCGCTGAAGGGCGCGGACGGGCAGGTCTACGGGATCGCGCAGGGCAACGTTCTGGTCGGCGGCGTCGGTGCGGAAAGCGGCGGCTCCAAGGTCACGGTGAACCACCTGAGCGTCGGACGCATCCCGGCCGGTGCCCTGGTCGAGCGTGCGGTGCCGAGCCACATCGGCGATGCCGAGCACATCTACGTCGAGCTCAACGCGACCGACTTCGGCACCACGCAGCGGGTGATGGACGCGATCAATACGCGCTTTCCGGGGAGCGCCGCAGCGCTCGACGGCCGGGTGGTGCGGGTCCGCGCGCCGGGCGACGTGAGCGACCGGGTCGGCTTCATCGCCCAAGTCGAGAGCCTCGACGTCACGCCGGCCGCCGCCATGGCGAAAGTGATCGTCAACGCCCGCACGGGATCCGTCGTCCTCAATCGGACCGTGCAGGTCGAGCCATGTGCGATCGCGCATGGCAACCTGTCGGTCGTGGTGACGACGGAGCCCGTGATCAGTCAGCCGACGCCGTTCTCGCGCGGCGGGCGGACCGTGGAAACGGAGCGCTCGCAGATCGAGATCAAGGCGCAGCCGGGCAGCCTCACGATGCTCGGCGGCGCGGCGCTTTCCGAGGTCGTGAAGGCGCTGAATGCGATCGGTGCGACCCCCCAGGACCTGCTCGCCATCCTGCAGGCGATGAAAGCCGCGGGCGCGCTGCGCGCCGATCTCGAGATCATCTAGCGCATGACCTCCGTGTACGGTTCCGATCTCTCCGCCCGTTTCGCGCTCGACGTCGGCAGCGTCGAGGGGCTGAAGCGCCAGGCGCGCAGCGAGCCCGACAAAGCGCTGCGCGGCGTGAGCTCGCAGTTCGAAGCGCTGCTGATGCAGATGATGCTGAAAAGCATGCGCGAGGCCGCCGACAGCGCCGGCTCGACCGATTCCCAAGACACGCGCATGTACAAGTCGATGCTCGACCAGCAGCTTTCGATCGCGCTGGCGAAGCGGGGCATCGGCCTGGCGGACATCATGGCTCGCCAGCTGAGCCGCGGCGCTCTCGAGGCGCCTGCCGCGCCGAGCGGCAACACGGCTCCCGGAGCGCAATCGAGCGGCGCGGGTGCAGACGCGCTGGATGCGATCGAGGATCCGCTCGGCTTGCCGCTCGATCTGCGGCGCCGCCCTCCCGCCGCTTCGCTCTCACAACCCGCTGCCGCCGCGCAGCCGGCCGTCGCCGCCCCTGGGTTATCGGGCCTGCCGGAAAACGCCCGCAGCTTCATCAACCGGCTGTGGCCGCATGCGCTCGAAGCCTCGCGCACGACCGGCATCGCGCCCCACTTCATCCTCGGGCAGGCGGCGCTGGAAAGCGGCTGGGGCCGCTCCGAGATCCGGCTGCCGGATGGCGCGCCGAGCCACAACCTGTTCGGGGTGAAGGCCGGGCGCGACTGGCAGGGACCGACCGTGGACGTGACCACGACCGAGTACGTCGGCGGCGTGCCGCAGAAGAGCATCGAGCGCTTCCGCGCATATGGTTCCTACACCGAAGCGTTCCGTGACTATGCGCGCTTGCTCGCGTCGAATCCGCGGTACGCGGGGGTCCTGAACGAGCGGGTGGATGCCGGCGCGTTTGCGCGCGGGTTGCAGCGGGCGGGCTACGCGACCGACCCCAATTATGCGGAAAAGCTCACGCGCGTCATCACCGGGACGCTCATGCGAGCCGGCTTGACGGGCTAAGGAGTGGACGGCGCTGCGCCGATAACGATCAGCGGGTAACGAGACGACGCCATGGGCAGCAACATCTTCAACATCGGACTGACGGGCCTCAACGCCGCCCAGGCGCATCTCGCCACTGCGGGCCACAACATCTCGAACGCGGCGACTCCGGGCTACCACCGCCAGCGGGTCGAGCTGCAGACGGCCCCCGGGCAGGGGAGCGCGGATGGCTTTTTCGGCGCGGGCGTGGACATCTCGACCGTGTCGCGCATCTACAGCTCGTTCCTCGACAACCAGCTGGTGGCGGCGCAGGGGCGCCAGTCCTATCTCGATGCCTATCGCGACGAGATCGCGCAGATCGACAATCTGCTGGCGGACACCAACTCGGGCCTCACGCCCGCACTCAGTGAATTTTTCAATACGGTGCAGGAGGTGGCGGCCGACCCCGAGTCCGCCGCCTCGCGCCAGGCGATGCTCTCGGGCGCGCAGACCCTCGTCGGCCGCTTCCGGGCGCTGGAAGCGCGCGTCTCGCAGATGCACGAAGCGGCCAATCGCCAGGTCACCGAGCTGGTGACCTCGATCAACGGGCTCTCGGCGGAGGTCGCGCGGCTCAATCAGAGCGTGGTCATGGCCGAGGCGGGCTTCGGCGGTCACGCCGCCAACGACCTGCGCGACCAGCGCGACAAGGTCGTCGCCGATCTGATCCAGCTCACCGGCGGAACGACGGTGACGCAAAGCGACGGCTCGATCAACGTCATGATCGGCAACGGTCAGAACATCGTCGTCGGATCCACCGCGATGGCGCTCACGACGGCGAGCTCGCGCGACGACAGCAAGCGGCTCGATATCGCCTATGCGAGCGGCAGCGGCAGCAGCGCGGTCATCACTTCGGCGCTGACGGGCGGGAAGCTCGGCGCGATTCTCGGGTTCCAGAACGACACGCTTACCGCGACCCTCAACGGTCTCGGCCGCATCGGCATCGCGCTCGCCTCCGATTTCAATCAGCAGCACCGGCTCGGGCAGGATCTGAACGGCGCTGCCGGCGGCGACTTCTTCACCGTCCCCACGCCCGCGCTGCTTGCGCGCGTGGGCAACGCGGGCACTGCCGCCCTCACCGCCACGCTGGTCGATGCATCGGCCCTCACCATCAGCGACTATCGCATCGAGTACGGCGCCTCGGGCTACACCGTGACGCGCCTTGCCGACGGCACCGCCAGCGTCTACGCATCGCTGCCGCAGACGGTCGACGGGGTGCGCATCGCGCTCGGGTCGGGGGCGCCCGCCAATGGCGATTCGTTCCTGCTGCAGCCGACCCGCACCGGTGGGCGCGACCTCGCGGTGCAGCTCGGCGACGGGGCTCTGATCGCGGCCGCGGCGCCGATCAGCAGTGCGGCGAATGTCGCCAATACCGGCACCGGGGCCATTAGCGCGGGGCGCGTGAACGCGCCGCCTCCCACCGATCCCAATCTGCTGCAGCCGGTCACGATCACCTTCACCTCGGCCGGCACCTTCGACGTCAGCGGCACCGGTACGGGCAATCCGACAGGGGTGGCATACGTCTCCGGCGGCACCATCGGCTACAACGGCTGGACGGTTTCGATTTCCGGTACCCCGCGCGCCGGCGACAGCTTCACGATTCGCCCGAACGTGGGCGGCGTTTCCGACAACCGCAATGCCACCCTGCTCGCGGCGCTGCAGACGCGCATCAGCGTGGGCGGCAGCGCGAGCTATCAGGGCGCGTACAGCCAGACCGTGGCGGCCGTCGGCACCCAGACGCGCGAGCTGCAGGTGGCGGCCACCGCGCAGGAGGCGTTCGTCGCGCAGACGCGCACGGCGCAGCAAAGCCTGTCCGGGGTCAATCTCGACGAAGAGGCGGCCAATCTCATCCGTTACCAGCAGATGTACCAGGCGTGCGGCAAGATGATCGAGATCGCCTCCAAGCTGTTCGATTCGCTCCTCGCCATCTGACCCGGAGCCCGAGATGCGCATCAGTTCCAGCACCCTGTTCGAGAACGGCGTCCAGAACATGCTGTCGCGCCAGCAGGAAGTGTCCGCCACGCAGAACCACGTCAGCACGGGGCGGCGCGTGCTCACGCCGTCGGACGATCCGGTCGCGGCCTCGCAGATGCTCGACGTCGCCGAGGCCAAGTCGCGCAACGGCCAGTACGCCGACAGCGCGTCCACGGTGAAGACCCGGCTCGGTCTGCAGGAGTCGACCCTGGCGGCGATCACACGGCTCATCCAGGACGTGCGCACGCGGGTGGTGCAGGCGGGCGACGGCGCGCTCACCCCGAGCGATCTGCGCAGCATCGCCGAGGACGTGAACGGCCGCTACCAGGAGCTGATCGGGCTCGGGAACGCCACCGACGGCAGCGGCGAGTACCTGTTCGCGGGCTTCCGCACCGGATCGACCCCCTTCGCCGAAATGGCGCCGGGCGTCGTGGCCTACCTCGGTGATGAAGGCAAACGCGAAGTCGCGGTGAGCAATTCGCGCCAGATCGCGGTGAACGATCCGGGCTCCGACATCCTGATGCGGATCCGCAACGGCAACGGGACGTTCGTGACCGCGGCGGCATCGACCAATGCCGGTACCGGGGTCGTGAGTCCGGGCTCGGTGGTGAACGCCGCAGCCCTCACCAACCACGACTACACCATCACCTTCAGCGTGACCGCCGGCACCACGCAGTACGACGTCGTCGATGCCACCAGCGCCACGACCGTGGTCTCCGGTGCGACCTACGTCCCGGGCGGCCCCATCGCGTTCGACGGGCTGCAGCTCGCGATCGAAGGCGATCCGGTTGCCGGCGACAGCTTCACCGTGCGGCCGAGCTCCAACGTGAGCCTCTTCGCGACGCTCGATGCGCTGCGCACCGCATTGCAGAGCGCGGGCAGCGGCGCGGTCGACAACACCAAGCTCACCAACGCGCTCAACAGCGCCAACTCGAATCTGCAGAACGCCCTCGATCGCGTGCTCGGCGTCACGGCTTCCGTCGGCACCCGCCTGCGCGAGACCGAGGAGATCATCTCCAGCAACGAGGATCTCGACCTCAACTACGAAGCCCGGCTGTCGCAGCTGCGCGACCTCGACTATGCGCGTGCGATCAGCGATCTCTCCTTCCAGCAGCTGCATTTGGAAGCGGCGCAGAAGTCGTTCCTGCGCGTCTCGCAGCTGTCGCTGTTCAATTTCTTCTGACGCCGACATGACGACGCACCGTGCCCGCGCAGCGTGTGCGCTGCTGCTCGTTCTGGCGGGAGGCTGCGCGCATACCGACGGCCCCTCGCCGGTCCTCATCCCCAATCGCGAGCTCGCGCTGAGCCGCTCGCTCGCCATCCCGGCCGAAGGACTGGTGCTCGGGGCGATCGCCTACCTGGTGATCGACCCGCTCGCGCCGAACTGGACGATCGAGGAGCTCTCGCTCGGCGCGGACCGTTACGCCTTCGCGCTGCGCAAGAAGCGCTTCGCCCACGGGGGCGATGGCGAGGCCGAGCAGGTGTTCCGGCGCCGCGCCGTCGCGCTCGCACGCGAGCGCGGCTACCGGGGCTACGACGTGCTCGAGTACACGACCGGGATCGAATCCAACCTGCCGCTCGGGCAGCGGGTCGCGCACGCGGTGGTGCAGTACCGCTGAACCCGCCGTAGCCGCCGGGCAGCGGCGGTTACTTCTTCGGTGGGTGCGCCCGCACGCCGGCTTCGTTGACTTCCATCCCCCAGCCCGGCCGCGTCGGCAGCACGAACTCGCCGTTGTCGATGACCGGCGGCGCATCGACGAGCTCGTCGCGCCAAGGCACCGAGTCGATGTCCGTTTCCATGATGCGCAGGTTCGGCACGGCGCCGCAGAAGTGCGCGGAGATGACGCTAGCCAGGTGGCCGTAGAAATTGTGCGGGGCGACGTTCACTTCATAGACGTCGGCCATTGCGGCGATCTTGAGCGATTCGAGGTAGCCGTTCCAGATCACGTCGACGATCGCGACGTCCATGGCGTAGGACTCGAAGAACGGCTTGAAGTCGCGCCGCTCGCACAGCGTCTCGCAGGAGGCGATGGGGCAGGGCGCATCGCGGCGGATGAGGGCGAGCGACTGCGGGTCGTGCGTGTCGAGCTCGACCCACCTCATCCCCACCGGTGCGAGCGCTGCGGCGATGCGGCGGTAGCCCTCGGTCTTGTAGTTGAAGTTGAGGTCGATCATGATCCCCATCGACGGTCCCGCGCCAGTGCGGAACGCACTTGCGGTCGAGACCGCCGCCTGCACGATGTCGGCATCCCAGTTGAGCTCCGGATAGCCGCGGCTCGCGCCGAAACCCGGACGGTAGGCGGCGAGCGTCTTGCCGTCGCTCAGCATGACGTTCGTCTTGAGCGCCCGGAAGCCACGCCGGCGGACCTCCTCGCCGAGGCGCGCCAGGTCGTCGTAGCTCTGCACCCGGGGCACGCCCAGGAGCTCGGGATAGCGCGCGCGGTAGCTGCCGCAATGCGACCAGTAGACGGGGATGCGGCTACGCACCGGGCCGCCGAAGAGCTCGTACACCGGCACTCCGAGCGCCTTCGCCTTGATGTCGAGCAGGGCATTCTCGATGGCGGCCACGGCCTGCCGATTGATGCCCCCGCGCGACTGCACGGTGAGCGTGCGCAGATGCGAATTGATCCATTCGATCCGGCGCGGATCCTTGCCGACGAGGGTCGCTCCGAGCGCTTCGATGACCGCGCTCAAGCCCGCCGAGCCGAAGCTTTCGTTGTACTCCGACCAACCGACGAGACCGGCCTGGTCGGTGGAGACCTTGAGGAAGGAGAAGGTGCGCCAACCGGCGTCGCAACGCATCGTCTCGAACCGCGTGATCTGCATGAGAGCCCTCCCTCGCGAGCGGTGAATAAAGGCGCGGCGCCGCCGGCCGCATGCCGAAGCCGCGAAGATACGACCAATGCTAGCGCGCTGGAAAGCTGCCGAGGAACACGAACGCCTGGTCGAGCGTGCGCTCGAACAGCGGTCCGAAGTAGGGCAGCGTGAAGAGCAGGGCGGCGAAGCCGATGGCGAGGGTGAGCGGGAAGCCGACCGCGAACACGTTGAGCTGCGGTGCTGCCCGCGTGAGTACGCCGAGCGCGAGGTTCACGACCAGCATGGTGACGATCAGCGGCAGCGCGAGCTGCAGCCCGGCGACGAAGACGATCGCGCCATGGCGGGCGAGCGCGTCGAACAGACTCGTGCCCACCGCAGTCGCGGCGATCGGCAACGACTGGAAGCTCTGCGCCAGCGCGGAAATGACCATCAGGTGGCCGTCGACGGCGAGGAAGGTGAGCGTTGCGAGCAGCCCCATGAACTGGCCGATGATCGGGGTGTGCTGAATGTTGCCGGGGTCGTAGAACATCGCGAAGCCGAGGCCCATCTGCGTGCCGACGAGATCGCCCGCCATCTCGACCGCGGTGAAGACGAGCCGCAGCACCAAGCCGATGGCGAGCCCGATCACGACCTGGCTCGCCAGGATCAGCATGCCCGCCGCCGATGCGGGCGCGACCGCCGGGGGTGGCGGCAGTGTCGGCGCGAGCACGATCACGAGCCCCAGGGCGAGTCCGATGCGCACCCGGGCCGGGATGCGCGCCTGGCCGAGCACCGGTGCGGCGGCGAGGACCGCGAGCACCCGCGCGAGCGGCCACAGCAGCATCGCCAGCCACTGGTCGAGCTGTGCCGACGTGACGGTGATCATGCGGCGGGGATCAGCCGATGAGGCTCGGGATGCTGGTGATGAGCCGGCGCATGTAGTCGGTCATCATGGTGAGGATCCATGGGCCCGAGACGAGCAGCGCCGCGAAGATGGCGAGCAGCTTCGGGATGAAGGACAGCGTCATCTCGTTGATCTGGGTGGCTGCCTGGAAGATGCTGACGACGAGGCCCACCGCCAGCGCCGAGAGCAGCAGCGGGGCCGAGACGAGCAGGGTCATCTCGAGGGCGTTCTGGCCGAGCGCCATGACGGTTTGTGCGTTCACTGCGGGCTTTCGAGGGCGATGTCGGTGGAGTGGGCGCCGCGCGCGCGGCGCATCAGGGCGAAAAGCTCTGCGCGAGCGAACCGAGCAGGATGTTCCAGCCGTCGACCAGCACGAACAGCATCAGCTTGAAGGGCAGTGCGATCAGGGCCGGCGAAACCATCATCATCCCCATCGACATGAGCACCGAGGCGACCACCATGTCGATGATGAGAAACGGGATGAAGACGAGAAAGCCGATCTGGAACGCGGTCTTGAGCTCGCTCGTCACATAGGCGGGGACGAGCACCATGAACGGAACGTCGTCCGGCTTCTCGACCTTCTCCCTTCCCGACAGGCGCAGGAACAGCCCCAGGTCGGTCTCGCGCGTCTGTTTGAGCATGAAGCCGCGCAATGGCTGCGCGCCCTTCTGCAGCGCCTCCTGGAAGGCGATCTTGTCTTCGGAATACGGCACCCAGGCCTCGCTGTAGATGCGCTCGACCACGGGCGCCATCACGAACAGGGTGAGGAACAATGCGAGCCCGATGAGCACCTGGTTCGGCGGGGCGGTCGGTGTGCCGAGCGCCTGGCGCAGCAGCGACAGCACGATGATGATGCGGGTGAACCCGGTCATCAGCAGCAGCACCGCGGGCAGGAAGGTGAGCGCGGTGAGCATCAGCAGGGTCTGGATGCTCAAGCTGTAGGCCTGACCGCCGCCCGGCGTGGGGGTCGACGTGAAAGCGGGCAGCGCGCCGTTTTCGGCCCAGGCGAGCGGCGCGATCAGTCCGAGGAGGCACGCGCCGAAGACGAGGATGCGTCGATCAGCGCGCATGGGTGCGATCCACGAAGCGCTGCAGCCACTGGGCGAAGGCCGGTGTCGCAGGGGCGGCCAGCGGTGCGGGCGGCAGCTCTGCCTTGGGAAGCGTGGCGAGGCTTCGCACCTGGCCCGGCGCGACGCCCACTACGATCCAGGTGCCGGCGACCTCGAGCAGCACCACGCGCTCGCGCGCGCCGACCGATGTCGCGCCGACCAGCTTGATGGCACTGTTCGCGAACCCCGGGACGCCGCCGACTCGCCGCAGCATCCAGGCGGCACCGCCCACCAGCAGCAGCACCAGTACGAGCCCGAAGAAAACCTGCAGCAGGCTGCCGGCCCCGAGCGGGCTCGCCGGGTCTTGAGCGAGCGCGGGCGCGGGCGCTGCGAAGAGCAGGCCGGCGAGCGCAGAGCCCACCACGCCGGCGCGTTGCGCCATCCTTCCCGTGCCGAGGAGCGGGTGGGTTACCGCAACGCCGCTTGGGGCGGTCGCTTCTGCGGCAGCGAGCCCAGCGCGCATCCGGCTCACTTGCTCAGCCTCTTCATGCGCTCGGCCGGCGTGATCACGTCGGTCAGGCGGATGCCGAACTTCTCGTTCACCACCACCACTTCGCCCTGTGCGATCAGGCAGCCGTTGACGAGCACGTCCATCGGCTCTCCGGCGAGCCCGTCGAGCTCCACGACCGACCCCTGCGCAAGCTGCAGCAGGTTGCGGATCGGCAGCTTGGTGCGGCCGAGCTCGACGGTGAGCTGCACCGGGATGTCGAGCACCAGATCGATGTCGTTGCGCGTGGGCGGACGCTGGTTCCCGCCGCCGCTGAACTGCTCGAAGACGGCCGGGTTCGGCGCGCGCGACTCCGCATGCCCGAGGTTGCCCTCGACGGTGGCCTCGCTCTGCTCGCTCATCGCCGCGGCCCAGTCCTCGGAGCTGACGGATTGCTCGTTCTGAAGGTCGGACATGCGTTCCTTTCCTGGCTTTCCTGGCTAATCCGCGCCGTGCGACACCATGCGCTCGACCCGGACGGCATACTGACCGTTCGACACGCCGCAGCGGCACTCGAGTACCGGCACGCCGTTCACTTCCGCGAGCATCGTGTCGGGCACGTCGATGCCGATCACGTCGCCGCTTTGCATGTTGAGGATCTGCTCGAGCGTCACCGCGGTGCGCCCGAGCGTCACGACCATCTCGACTTCCGCGTTCTGGATCTCGCGCTGCAGCTGACCGAACCAGCGCTTGTCGGTCTCGTGGGTGTCGGACTGGATCCCGCGATAGAGGTGGTCGCGCAGCGGCTCGAGCGAGGTGTACGGAATGCAGATGTGCATCTCGCCGCCGGCAGGCCCGAACTCGATGTTGAGCGTGGTGACCACCACGACGTCGTTCGGTGTCGCGATGGTGGCGAACTGCGTGTTCATCTCCGAGCGCATGTACTCGAGCTTGATCTCGTGCACCGGCTTCCAGCTCTTCTCGTATTCCTCGAAGACGAGCTCGAGCAGGCGCTGGATGATGCGCATCTCGGTCTGCGTGAAATCGCGGCCCTCCACGCGGTTGTGGAACTGACCGCTGCCGCCGAACAGGCTGTCGACGGCGAGGAACACGAGGTTCGGATCGAAGATGACGAGCGAGGTACCGCGCAGCGGCTTGATCTGCACCAGGTTGAGGTTGGTCGGCACCACCAGGTTGCGGACGAAATCGCTGAACTTCTGCACCCGCGGCGGGGCGACGGTCACGTCGGCGCTGCGGCGCAGGAAATTGAACAGCCCTACGCGCAGCGCACGCGCGAAGCGCTCGTTCACCATCTCGAAGGTCGGCATGCGCGCGCGCACGATCCGCTCTTCGGTGGCGAGATTGTAGGGACGGATGCCGCTGTCCTGGGGCTCGTCGGAGGGGGCCTCGTCGGCTTCTCCCGCGACGCCTTTCAGGAGCGCATCGACTTCGTCCTGGGACAGGAACTCCTTGCTCATGGTCGCTCGGTTGGGTCGAGAATGGTCGGGACGGGCCGCACTGAGGCGGGCAGGCTATTGGATGATGAAGTGGGTGAAGTACACGGCGAGCACGCGATGCGGCGCCGCGTCTTCCTCTTCGGATTCCTTGACCTTAGCCTTCGCCTTCTTCGCCTTGCCCTTCTTCGCCTTGGCGTCGTCCTCGTCGTCCGCCTTCTTGTGCTTCTTCGCCTTCCCCTTCGCCGGCGGCAGCACGGCCTCGACCTCGCGGATCAACTCCTGCGTGAGAACGTTCTTGCCTTCCAGCGATGCGAGCTGCGAGGGCTTCTTGCTCGAGAGCAGGAACAGCACGCGGCTGCGCACCTGCGGCATCTGCGCCTTGATCGCTTCGGCCACTTCCTGATCGACGACGCTCAACGTCATGGAGAGCTGCAGGAACTGCTGCTGGCCTTCCTCGGCCTGCAGGTTGACGGTGAACTGTTCGACCGGCAGGAAGATCGAAGGCTTCGACGGGGCCGCGTCCTCCTCCTGGTCCTGGCCCTGGTGCATGAACCACCAGGCGGCGCCGGCTCCCGCCGACATGAGGACGACCACGATCGCCACGACGAGCAGCAGCTTGCTCTTCTTCTTCGGGGCTTCCGCTGCAGGGGCGCCAGGGGCGGCGGCCGCTACGGCGGGCTTCGCAGCTGCGGTGGCCATGCGTTCTCCTTCGTTCGACGACGCGAAGGATTATGCGTTTGCGCTGACGCCGCCGATGCGGCGATAAGACCGTCGTATGCGGGGTATCTTCGGAATTATCCGCGCGGCATGCGCGCGGGCAGCGAAGGTGGCGGCGTCAGGCGAAGAGATCGACCAGCCCGTGCTGCAGGCGGGCGGCGGGTTGCGCCACGCTCCAACTCGTGTCCGCGTCGCGCGCGCTGGACGGCGCGTTGCCTGCGTTCCCGCCGTTCGCATGCTGCTGGCCACGGAAGGAATCTGCGCCGATCGACGCTTCACCGAGCTGGATGCCGGCCTGCGCGAGCGAATCGCGCAGCCGCGCGAGCGATCCTTCGAGCGCATCGCGTACTTCGGCATGCGCGGAGACGAACTGCACCGCCGCCTCGTCGCCCTTCAACTGCAGGCGCACTTCCACCGGGCCGAGCTCCGGCGGATTGATGCGCAGCTCGGCGACGTGAGCATCCTTGTCGGCCATCCACACCACCTGCTGCGACAGCGCGGGCGCGAACTGCGGCGTATCGATGCGGGCGCCAACTTCGAGCACCGCGAGCGGCTGGGCGTGCGCCCGATGCTCGACCGGCGCCTCGATCAGCGTAGGGGTGCCCGGCGCCAATGCATCGACGGCGGTCTGCGTCGCGAGCACGTCGGTTTGCCGCTCCGCGTCGTGCGCGCGCGCCGTGAGTGCGGCGGCGAGATCGGCCGCGCTGCCGGCAGAGGCGGCAAGCGTTGCCGGATGCGCACCGGGTGCAGGTTCCTGGGCTGCATGCATTGCCGAGGCGGTCGCAGCCGTCGTCGCGTGCAGCGGAGCGGGTGCCTGCGCGTCGTCGCCGCGCTTCCCCGCCGCGGCAAGGGCCTGCGCAGTGCCGAGGAGCGCAGCCGGCGCGCCGCGCGGAAGCTCCGGTAGTTCGATCTCAGCGCCCGAAGTGGCTTCGGCAGGGGCAGGGGCGGCTGGCGGCAGCATGTCCGGCTGCAGAGGGGGCATCAATCCGGCGGCGAGCAGCGCGGCGAAATCGAGCGCTTCGGTGCCCGCTGCGCCATCGAGGGCGTTGCCTTCGAAGGGAGTCGGCGTCGCGTTCGCGACACCGGCAGCGGGTGGCAGCAGGCCAAGAGCATCCATCGCGTTCTCCAGTGCGTTCGGGCCTCTTCGAGCAAGGCCCGTGCCATCGGCCGGAAACGCCGCGGTCAGCGCGGGCGATTCGTAGGGGCGGTGCGGAAGTAGGTGCGAGCGGCGCGGTCGTCGGTGTCGCGCTGCTCGCGCCGCGCGTCGGCATGCTGCTCGCGCCGCTCGTGGCGCTGTGCGAGCACGTCGTAGGCCTTGAGCTTGCGTTGCTGCTCCTGCCAAAAGGTCTGCGCCTGCAGGGCCGCGGAGCGCGCGGCGTCGACCTGTCCGCGGGCGGCTTCAATGCCGGCCTCGAGTCGAGCCAGGAAGCGGTGGAAGTTCTGCCAGCCGGCGCTGTCGATGCCCGCAGCGACCGCATCGCGGAAGCGCGCCTGATACTCCGCCTGGTATTCGATCAGCGTCGCAAGCTTCTTGTCCGCGTCGAACAGCGCCTGCATGGCTTGGCCGAGCCGTGCGGTGGCGGCGTCGGCACCGTTGCGGGCCAGATCGAGCACGGGCTGTAGAGGAAAGGGGCTGCTCATCGGGGACTCCGGAGGAACGGCAGCGCGTGCACGCGCCGTCAGGCGAATACCTCGCCCAGGGCGGCTACGCTGTCGGCGTAGCTTTGCCGCTCGTGCATGCCTTGCACGAGGAACGATTCCAGGCGTGGATACAGATGCACCGCCTGATCGAGCAGCGGGTCGCTGCCCGGCGCGTAGGCGCCCACGCTGATCAGATCGCGCGAGCGCTGATAGCGGGCGTACAGGCGCTTGAAGCGGCGCGTCAGCTCGAACTGCGCCGGGTCGATGAGCGAGGTCATGGCACGGCTGATCGATGCTTCGATGTCGATCGCCGGGTAGTGGCCCTGCTCGGCTAGCGACCGTGAGAGCACGATATGGCCGTCGAGGATCGCGCGCGCGGCGTCTGCGATCGGGTCCTGCTGGTCGTCGCCTTCGGTGAGCACGGTGTAGAAAGCGGTGATCGAACCCCCGCCCTGCGGCCCGTTGCCAGTGCGCTCCACGAGCTGCGGCAACTTGGCGAAAACCGAAGGCGGGTAGCCCTTGGTCGCGGGCGGTTCGCCGATCGCGAGCGCGATCTCGCGCTGCGCCATCGCGTAGCGCGTGAGCGAATCCATGATGAGCAGCACGTGCCGGCCCTGATCGCGGAAGTACTCGGCGATCGCGGTCGCGTAGGCCGCGCCCTGCATGCGCATGAGCGGGCTCACGTCGGCCGGCGCCGCCACCACCACCGCGCGGCTCAGCCCCTGTGCGCCGAGGATGGTCTCGATGAACTCCTTCACCTCGCGGCCGCGCTCACCGATCAGTCCCACGACGATGACTTCGGCCGCGGTGAAGCGGGCCATCATGCCGAGCAGCACGCTTTTCCCCACGCCGCTGCCGGCGAAAAGTCCCATGCGCTGACCGCGTCCGACGGTGAGCATGGCGTTGATCGCGCGCACGCCGACGTCGAGCGCCTGTGCAATCGGTGCCCGCTCGAGCGGATTGAAGGGCCGGTTGTGCAGCGAGACGAACTGCTCGCCGTGCAGCGGTCCGAGCGCGTCGAGCGGACGTCCCGCGCTATCGAGCACGCGGCCGAGAAGCCCCGGCCCGACCGGTACATGCTTCGCCTGGTCGGAGGCACGCCGGCGGGGCCGCGGTGCGCCGCCGGGGCGCGAAGGCACCGCCTTGGTCTCAGCCTGCATCACCCGCGCCCCCGGCGTGAGACCGTGGACGTCGTTGGTCGGCATCAGGAACAGGCGCTCCTCGGAGAATCCGACCACTTCCGCCTCGACGCTTTGGCCGTTCGGCAGGCAGACCGTGCAGCAGCTGCCCACCGCGAGCCGCAGACCCACGGCTTCCATGACGAGACCGGTCACCTTGGTGAGGCGCCCCGAGACCGCGACCGGCTTCACCGTCGCCGCCACCTCCGCGCAGTCGCGCAGGTAAGTGCGCCAGCGGGCGGTCAGCGTACCTGCCTCGTTCACGTCAGCCACGCGTGATCCTGCGCGAGCGCCGCGGCGAGCTTCTGCCAACGGGTCTCGATGGTCGCGTCGACATCGCCGGCGGGCGTCTCGATCCGACACCCGCCGCGGGTGATCGCAGCGTCTTCGATCACGACCCACGCCTCTCCCAGCTCGTGCGCGAGCTGCGCGCGCAGCAGCGCGGCGTCCTCCGGGTGCAGCCGCAGGCGCATGCCTTGCACGAACGGCGGGACGTCGGCGACCGATTCGCGCACGATCGCCGCGACGAGCTGCGGCTGGACCGCCAGCGCTTCGCGCACCAGCGTGCGCGCCAGCGTGAGCGCTAGCCGCAACAGGTCTTCGGCGATGCGCTGCTCGAGCCCCGCGATCTCCTGGCGCGCTCCGTCGACGAGCTGCGCGAGGCGCGCGGCCTCGGCGGCTGCGCGGGCTGCCCCCTGCGCGTAGCCGGCGTCGTAGCCCTGGCGGTAAGCCTGCTGGTTGATCGACTTGATGCGCTCGGCATCCTCCTGCTCGCGTGCCTGCTTGTTGCCGCCGCCTTGCAGGCTCTTCAGCTGCCACGGGCGGTATTCGCCGCTGCGATCCTTGGGAATGAAACTAGACATAGGCATCGTCACCCTTGCCGCCGAGCGCGACCTGACCCTCGTCGGCGAGGCGGCGCACGATGCCGAGAATCTCCTTCTGCTCCTTCTCGACCTCGGAGAGCTTGACCGGGCCCTTCGCTTCCAGGTCCTCGCGCAGCATCTCGGAAGCGCGGCTCGACATGTTCTTGAAGATCTTTTCGCGCAGATCCTGGCTCGCTCCCTTCAGGGCCACGATCAGCGATTCGGACTGCACCTCGCGCAGCATCGTCTGGATACCGCGGTCGTCGAGTGTGAGGAGGTCCTCGAACACGAACATCTCGTCGAGGATCTGCTGTGCGAGCTCGGCGTTGTTCTCGCGCATGGTCTCCATGATCTGGTTGCTCTGCGCGGTCGGCAGGAAGTTGAGGATCTCGGCGGCCGCGCGCACCCCGCCGAGCGAGCTCTTCTGCAGGCTGTCCGCGCCCGCGAGCACCTCGGCGAGCGCGTCGTTCAGCTCCTTCAGGGCGTTCGGCTGGATGCCGTCGAGCGTGGCGATCCGCAGCGTCACGTCCGCACGCAAGCGCTCGTTGAGGGCGGACAGGATCTCGGAAGCCTGGTCCTGGTCGAGGTGCACGAGGATCGTGGCGATGATCTGCGGATGCTCGGTCGAGATGAGCTGCGCGATCGTGCCCGAGTCGAGCCACTTGAGCTTGTCGATGCCCGAGGTGTCGCCGCCCTGCAGGATGCGCTCGATGATGACGGCCGATTTGTCGCCCAGCGCCTTGACGAGCACCGTCTTCAGGTATTCGCGCGCCTCGGTGGTGACCCCGGACTGCTCGCCCGCTTCGCTGCAGAAACGGTTGATCACGCCGGTCACGTGGTCGCGCGAAATGCTGCGCAGGCTCGCCATCGCCCGGCCGATCTTCTGCACTTCGCGCGGTGCGAGGTACTTGAAGACTTCGGCGGCCTCGTCCTCGCCCAGCGACATCAAGAGCACGGCGCTGCGCTGAATGCCGTCGCTATCCATCATTGGCGACCCATCCCCGCACCACGTTCGCGACGAGCTTCGGATCCTGGCGGGCGATCTGCTTCGCAGTCTGCAGATTCGCCTCGTAGGTGGCTGCTCCCTGATCGATGCGCGCCGGATCTTCCTCGACCGTCGCGATCAGCTGCGGCTGCGGCGGCGGCGCGGCGAAGGAGCGCAGCAGGGGCCGCAGCACGCCGAGCACGAGATAGAGCGCGATGCCGGCGATCAGGAGGTTGCGTCCGATCTCCTTCGCACTCGTCAGCAGCTCGGGATTCTTCCACAGAGGCGTCTCTTCGATTTCTTCGGGAGCGCTCTGGGTGAAGGGTGCGTTCACCAGGTTGAGCGTGTCGCGATCGTCCTTGAAGCCGACCACGTGCTTGATGAGCTCGCCGATCTGTTTCTTCTCCTCGTCGCTGAGGGGCTTGGCGCTGACCGTGCCGTCGGCTGCCGGGACCTGGCGGTGATTGACCACCACTGCCAGCGAGAGCCGCTTCACCGTTCCCACCTGCTGGATCACGTGGCTCACGTTCTTGTTCACTTCGAAGTTCGTGACCGCATTCTTCTGCTGGTTGACCGGGCCGGCCGCTGCCGGTGTCTGGGCGACCGCTGCCGTGGGCGCGGCGCTGCCGGCGGGTGCGTTGACCGGCGCCGACGCAGGCTGCGGCGGCTGATTGGAGGCGGCACCGGGAATGCCGCCGGAGCCAGCGGCCCCGGCGCCCTGCACCGATTCGGAAACGCTCGAGCTGCGCACGGCCGCCGCATCCGGCTGGCCGTTGGGATCGTACTTTTCGTCGACCCGCTCGACCCGCGAGAAATCGAGGTCCGCGCTCACCTGCGCGCGCACGTTGCCGGCTCCGACGATCGGCGTCACGATCGATTCGATCCGCTTGGCGAGATCGCTTTCGACGTCACGTTTGTACTTGAGCTGAGAGGGGTCGAGTCCGCCCGCTTGCATCGTGTTCTGCGACAGCAGCGCCCCGCTCTGATCGACCACGGTCACATTGCGCGCGGGGAGTTCCGCGACGCTGTTCGAAACGAGGTTGACGATGGCGTTGACCTGTTCGGCTTCGAGCGAACGGCCGGCTGCGAGCTGCAGCACGACCGAGGCGCTGTGCTTGGCCGCCTCGCGCATGAATACCGACGGGCGGTTGAGCGCGAGATGCACGCGCGCGGACTGGACGTTCGCGAGCGTCTGGATCGAGCGGGCGAGCTCGGCCTCCAGCGCACGCTGATAATTCACCTGCTCGATGAAGCTGCTGGTGCCGAACTTCTGGTTGTCCAGCACGCGAAAGCCGTCGCCGCCCGTGGCGGAACCGCGCGGCAGGTCCTGCGCCGCGAGCTTCATGCGCACTTCGTGCAGCTGCTGTGCCGGTACCATGATCGCGCCGCCGACCTCCGAGAATCGGAACGGCACGTTCATCTGACTCAGGGCAGCGACCACCGCACCGCCGTCCCGATCGCTCAGATTCGCGAACAGCACGCGGTAATCGGGGGTCTTGCTCCACATCCACATGCCGGCCAGCACCGCGATCAGCGCGGCGAGTGTGATCAGGTACCCGATCTTCTGCTGCAGCGGAGCCTGGGTGAGATTGGCGAGATGTGCAGACAGCGCTTGCGCGGGCGATGCCATCGGAATGAGTTCCTCGAAGGGGCAGTACGGGCAACGGCGGCGATTATGGAAGTCGAGGTGTCGCCAGGAAGCGGCAAAAAGAACCGCGTTTGCCGGGCTTATCGGTCGGTGCCGGAAGGGCTTCCGTTGCTAACCTGCCGCCGTCATGAATCGGCAGGAAAAACACATGGAAAATCCGCTGGCGGGCGCAGGCCTCGCAGGCATGCGCGGCAGCGCCGAGACGGCAGGTCTTGCCGATGCGATCGGAATGCTTGCCAAGGCGGCGCGCAGGCGCTGGGGCCGGGCGCGGGCTTGCAGGGGCGCATCGGAGCGCAGCGACGTCGAGCGGCTGCGCTGCGCGTTCCAGGCTTTCGCCGGCGCTGCGGACAAGCTCGAAAGCTCGTACGCGCTGCTGCGCGATCGCGTCCAGGAGCTCTCGGCGCAGCTCGCGCAGGCGCATGGCGAGCTCGAGCGCGAGCTGCGTGAAAAGCAGGCCCTGGCGGAGCGGCAGGCGGCGCTGCTCAAGGCGCTGCCCGCTGGCGTGGTCGTGGTCGACCCCCAGGGCCGGGTGTCCGAGGCCAACCCGGCAGCCGAGCGCCTGCTCGGTACCCCGCTGGTGGGCGCCTCGTGGCAGGCTGCGCAGGCGCGTCTCGTCCCCGCGCCGGATAACGTGGAATGGCTCACGCGCGGCGAGGAACCGCGCCGGATCGGAGTCGAGGAGCAGGTGGTGGGCGCAGGCCGCGGACGGATCCTGCTGCTGCACGACGTGACCGATGCGCATGCCGCGCACGAGCGGCTGCAGCGCAACCAGCGCCTCGCGATGATGGGCGAGATGGCCGCGCGCTTCGCGCACCAGCTGCGAACGCCGCTTGCGACCGCCATGCTGTATGCCGACCGGCTCGAACGCGGCACCATGACCGAGCACGATCGCAGCGAGCTCGGCCAGCGGCTGCTCGCGCGTCTGCGCAACCTGGAACGGGTCACGCGCGAGATGCTGCGGTTCGTGAGCGGGGAGCGCGCCCCGGAGAAGGAGATTGCGGTGGGGGCACTCCTCGGGGAAGCGGCCGAGGTGATGTCCCCGCTGATGGCCGCGCGGGGTCTCGCCTTCGACTGGGCCGATCGCACCGGCGGCGCCGTGCTGCACGGGGATCGCCGCGGCCTCATCGCGGCGTTGCTGAGCTTGCTCGAGAACGCCGCTCAATCCACCCCGCAGGGCGGCAAGGTGACGATCGACGGGATGGCGAACTCGAGCCGGGTCCGCATTCGCGTCCGCGACAGCGGCAGCGGCATCGATCCGCAGGCGCTGCCGCGCCTGTTCGAGCCGTTCTATAGCACGCGCGCCGACGGCACCGGTCTCGGGCTCGCCATCGTGAAAAGCGTGATCGAAGCCCACGGCGGCAGCATCGAGGTGAGCTCGGCAGCGGGCGCGGGCACGTGCTTCACGCTGATCCTGCCGTGCTCGCGGGCCGTTCCGCCGAATGCCGCCAAAGCGGATGGTGTGCCTGTGGGTACGCAGGGCGGTGTCGCGACGGACGTTGCGCGGGAGGCTGCGTGAGCGCGGTAACCGTGCTGGTCGTCGAAGACGACGCGGATCTGCTGGAAGCGGTTTGTACGACCCTCGAGCTCGCGGGCATCTCGACACTCGGGGCACGCGACGGCCACGCCGCGCTCGAGCTGCTGCAGGCGCGCCCGATCGGGCTCGTGCTCTCCGATGTCGGCATGGCGCCGCTCGATGGCATGGCGCTGCTGGCCGAGGTGCGCCGGCGCCGGCCCGATCTGCCGGTCGTCCTCATGACCGCCTACGGCGCGGTCGAGCAGGCGGTCGAAGCGATGCGCGCCGGTGCGGCGGACTATCTGACGAAGCCGGTCGAAGCGCCGGCGCTGGTCGCGCTGGTGCGCCGGCTCGTTGCCCCGCCGCCGGCACAGACTCCCACGGGGCTCGTCGCCGAGGACGTTGCAACCTGCGAGCTGCTGCGCCTCGCCGAGCGCGTCGCGCAATCGGCTGCGACCGTGCTGCTCACCGGGGAATCGGGCAGCGGCAAGGAGATGATCGCGCGCTTCGTCCACGGCCGCTCGCCGCGGGCCGCCGGTCCGTTCGTGGCGATCAACTGTGCCGCCATTCCGGAAAGCCTGCTCGAAGCGACGCTGTTCGGTCACGAGCGCGGCGCGTTCACCGGCGCTCAGGCGTCGCAGGCCGGCAAGTTCGAGCAGGCCAACGGCGGCACACTGCTGCTCGACGAGATTTCGGAGATGCCGCTCGGTCTGCAGGCGAAGCTCCTGCGCGTCCTGCAGGAGCGCGAGGTGGAGCGGGTCGGGGGACGCAAGCCGATCCCCCTCGACATCCGCATACTCGCCACCACCAACCGCGATCTCGGCGAGATGGTGCGCCAGGGGCGTTTCCGCGAGGACCTGTTCTATCGGCTGAACGTCTTTCCGCTGCGGGTGCCGCCGCTGCGCGAGCGCCCGCGCGACATCGTGCCGCTCGCCTGTCACTTCGCCGCGCGCATGGCGCCCGAGCGGCGCGTGCGCTTCTCCGCCGAGGCCGAGGCGCTGCTGCGCGTGCATACGTGGCCGGGCAACGTGCGCGAGCTCGAGAACACCGTGCAGCGCGCGCTCATTCTCGCGAGCGGCGCGACCATTGCCGGAGGGGACGTCGTGCTCTCCACGACGGGAGCGCGTGCCGCGCCCGCCGAACCGAGCGCAACCGACATCAAGACGCTGGAGCGCGACCACATCCTCGCCACGCTCAAGGAAGTGGGCGGGTCGCGCAAGCTCGCCGTGCAGCGCCTCGGCATCAGCGAGCGCACGCTGCGCTACAAGCTGCAGCAGTACCGGCTGGAGGGCGTGCTGTGAAGTTCCGGCTCGAGAAGCGAAAGGGGAAGGGGGAAGGGGAAAGGTGGCGCCCGAAAGGGGAGCGGCGCGAGCTGGATCCTTTGCCTCTTCCCCTTTCGCTTTTCAGCTTGAGCGTGTTGCGGCTGACGGACTTCCCGCGGCCGCCGTTGCGCGAAACGAGGTGATGCAATGGACCTGACCGCCAAAGTCGACCAGTTGCTCGGACAGATGCGCGCCGCACAGAGTCTCGCCGCGCAGATCGGCGCGCGCGTCGGCGGCACCGAAGCCGCGGAAGCGAAGCGTCCCGACTTCGCGGCCGTGCTCAAATCGTCCATCGAACAGGTCAACGCGACCCAGAAGCAGGCGGAGAGCATGGCGACGGACTTCGAGCTCGGCAAGAAGAACGTCGAGCTGCACGAGGTGATGATCTCGCTTTCGAAAGCGAACGTGTCGTTCCAGCAGATGGTGCAGGTGCGCAACCGCCTCGTATCGGCTTACCACGACATCATGAACATGCAAGTCTAGCCGCAGCCGCCCACGTCACTCGCTGCGCGTTGCGCGCGAGCGCAGCTTCCCGATCGAAAGCGCCAATGCGCTGCGCGCGTTCTCCACGGCATTCGCCGTCTCGACCTCGCCTGCCTTTTCCAGCGCCGCGCGCATTTCGCCCAGCGCCTTGTCCAGCTCGACCGTGAGCACGTGATCGCCCAAGGCGGGTAGCGTGCGGGCTACGCACTCGCGAACCTGGTCGCGAAGGGTTGGCGACAAGCGCGGATACACCACGGCGAGCGAGCGCAGTATCGCGGCGCACGTCTGGTGCTGCATCGACTCCGACGCCGAGACCGAAAGCGAAGCGAAAGCGCCGACCAGACGCGCGAGCACGTCGTCGCTGTAAACCACCGGCGCGGCATCCGGCTCCTCCTCGACGTGTTCCTGGGTCCAGCGGGCAAGCAGATCGCGCAGGTTGTAGATCGCGAGCAGGCCCGGATCCGGATCGGATTGCGCGGTCGAAATCGAAGTCCAGGCGATGTTCTCCAGCTCCTCGATCGCTGCGAGCGGGTCCGCTGCGATATCGCGCTGAGGCACGCGCTCGACGGCGCGCTCGACCACTTCCGCCAGCATGCGGGCATCCTCGGGATCGTGCGCCTTCGCCTCCGCAATCGGGTCGTCGAACGCGACGAACGTGCCGATGGCGACATGCAGAACGATTTCGGTCGGGCGGCTGCAGTGCGCGGCAGCGCGTGCGATGGCTTCGACGTCGATTCGTGCAACGAATCCGTGGGTCGTCGCAGTCACCGCTTCCGAGATCGGCGCGTGGCATCGCGATGTGCGGCGCGTCCGGCGCAGCAGCTCCCCTTGTTTTCTGCGTCCCGCGAGTGCGTGATCGTGGATGGCGGCCAGTATGACGGCCGGGCGCATCTGGTCGATCGTCGAGTAGAAGAGAACGAGCAGAAGGTAGAGCGCGATGATGGTCAAGAGGAACGTGAACGCGGCTCCGAACACGGGGTTGATCGGGCCGACGGTGGCGAGCGTGATGAGGGCGTACAGCGACAGTCCGATGAAGAAGCTGAACGAAAACTGGTTTCCGCGCCGGCGCAGGAACTGATCGTAGACCTGGTGCGTCAGCGAGCTGGCGGATTGCTGCAGGGCGATGAGCAGCAGGCTCGTGGTGAGCGTGGTGACCGTGATGAGCGCGCCGGCCACGACGCCGAGCAGGTCGGCAGTGCCTTCGGCGTTTGCGAAGACGTATTGTTCGAGCACGTCGCGCAAGGGTTGCAGCGCCGCCATATGGCCGCGGTCCAGCACGCTGGTTCCAGCGGCGAGGAAGAGAAAGCAGGTGATGATCGCCGTCGGCAGGAGCAGGAACTCTGCGAACGCGTGCCGCACCGCATAGAAGAAACGCCGCAGCCCGGCGAGCGACGGATGCCTGTCATAGCCGCGCGGGCTCGGGGAGCTGCGCCGGTCGGCGCGGTTCAACATCCCCGGTTCTTGCCGGCGGATTTCGCGCCCGCAGGCGGGTAACCCGAGCGCTGGCGGGGGAGGACGGCGTCGCTTCTCATGGTCGGGCAGGCGGCGAGGGCGGATGAGATCGGAACGCACGATGCCAAGCACATACCTGGCCCGTCTGAACCCCGCTCGGGTCGGGCTACGTCGCGCGCGCTTGCGCGCGACCCGCACGGAAAACGGGCTATGCTTCGTACGAGGCGGATCGTCGGCAACAGCCGGCTCTTGGCTGCGAAGGGGAGAATGCAATGCCATACGCGCAAGTGAACGGAATCGAGCTCTACTACGAGGTCCATGGCGAGGGCCATCCACTGGTCCTCTCGCACGGGATCGGCAGCAACCACCTCCACTGGTGGCAGCAGATTCCCGCGCTCTCCCAGCACTTTCGCGTGATCACGTTCGATCACCGTGGCTTCGGGTTCTCGAAGGACACCAACGCCCTCGGTCCGAAGGCGTTCGTCGACGATCTCGGTGCGCTGCTCACCCATCTGCAGGTGGACAAGGCGATCCTGTGCGGACAATCGATGGGCGGGGTGACAGTCGGAGGCTTTGCCGCGCTCAATCCGCAGCGGGTGAGTGCCCTGGTGCTGAGCTGCAGCGGCGGCGGTTTCTTCCCGGTGGTGCCGCCGGAGGCGTTCCGCCAGGCCGTCGCGAAGACCAAGACGTACGGCGAATTTTCCAGGCTGTCGATCGAGCAGGACGGTTTCCCGCAGCGTCATCCCGAGCTCCGCTTCCTGTTCGAGTCGCTGGCCCAGTTCAACGATCACTTCCAGATGGCGCGATTGCCGGATCTGCGGACGCTCAAGTTCGATCCTGCAGGCCTCGTCGCGGCAGGCGTTCCGCTCCTGCTGATCGGCGGGGACGACGATCACGGCGCCAATGCGGCGCTGGAACAAGTGCATGCAGCGGTGCCGGGTTCGCGGATCGAGATCGTGGCCAATGCCGGCCACCTGCTCTTCTTCGAAGCGGCGAACGCCTACAACAACCTGCTGCTCGAATTCCTGCAACCGTGGAAGCGGAGGTGATCGAAGGACCCGATGGAGTCTTCCTGGCTCCCCGCGTGCGCGGGGCTGACGGGCAGTGGCGCGCGGTGAAGGCGATGGGCGATCCGGGATGGGCGGGCTGCCTTGCTTCCGGGAATGCGCGCGTTGCCTCGAGGCTGGAACGAAGCGCCTACCCGATCGACCCCTGCGGGAGCGCGAGTAGCGCTTCGTAGATCGCGCGGTCGATTTCGATTCCTTCCCGGCGTGCGCGCTCGCGCTGGCGGGCAGAGCGCTCGCCGGGCAGACGAATCTCGCTCACGCCTGGCTGCCGCGCCACCGCTTTCACGCCCGCCAGCATCGCGCTCACGTCGCGCCGGAAATCGCGGGCAGGCACGAGCAGATCCGGTTGCATCGCGACGATCAGGTATCCATAGACCTTGTCGTCGCCGAGGCCGGAGCCCGCGAAGACCCCGAACGCCTGCATCGCGAGCGCCAGTGCATATCCCTTGTAGCCGCCGAACGGCAGCAGGGCGTGGACCTGCGCGGGATCGCGGGTGGGGTGGCCCTGGGCGTCGAGCGCGACATCCTCGGGCAGCAAATCCTTGCGCCGCTCGCGGAACATGAGGTCGGTTCCCATGAACGCGGCCGTGCCGATATCGACCACGAAGGGCTCGTCCTGCGTCGGGAACGCGAAGGCAAGCGGGTTGGTGCCCGTCACCGGATCGCGGGAGCCGGGGGCTGCGACGTGCGGCCTGCTGCTCACGGTATGCATTCCGATCAGGCCCGCGCGCGCGACCATTTCGACGAAGTGCGCACTGCGGCCGCTCATCCAGGAATTGTTGACGCCCACCGCGGCGAATCCCTGGGAGCGCGCCTTCTCGATCGCAGTCTGCGCCGCACGGTACATCGTGATCATGCCGTTGTTGTTGCCTCCGTCGAAGAGCGTGGACACCGGAGTCTCGCGCAGCACGCTCATGGGCCGACGCGGCCGCCGTAGCTGCGGGTGCTCGGCGACGTTGAGGATCTTGGGCAGGCCCGAATACTCATAACCGCAGAGCGCGGCATCGACCACATGGTCGGCGATGATCTTCGCTTCCTGCGCGTCATAGCCGATACGTCGCAGCGCCTGTTCGGCGACCGCTTGCGCTTCCGCGACGCTCAGCCGTATCCGGTCCTGTCCGATTCGCTCCACTGCGTCTCCCTCGCCTACTTGATCTGAATACCGGCCTGCTTCGCCAGCAGCGCGAATTCTTCCACCTGCTGGCGCAGGAACGCACCGAACTCTTCCGGCGTCTTGCTCGCCACGAGCTCGATCCCCTGCTGGCCAAAGCGGTTCCGCAGCTCCGGCACGGCCACGGCGCGAACCACTTCCGTGTGCACGCGCTCGACGATCTCGCGCGGCGTGCCGGCAGCGGCCACGAGGCCGTTGAAGGTGGTGTCGTGGAAGGGCCTCACGCCCGCTTCTTCCATGGTCGGTACGTCGGGCAGCACGCCGGAGCGCGTGCGCGACGTGACGGCGAGCGCGCGCAGCCGGCCGGAGCGAATGTGGGCGAGCGACGTGGTGACCTGATCGAAGCGCAGCATCACGTGGCCGCCGAGCAAATCGACGACGGCGGGCGCCGCACCCTTGTACTGCACGTGAAGCATCCGGATGCCGGCGCGGCGGCTGAACATCTCGGTGGCGACGTGTCCGGTCGACCCGACGCCCGACGCCGCGCTCGTGATCTCCCCCGGGCGGCGCTTCGCCAGTGCGATCAGCTCCTGCACGTTCTTCACCGGCAGGGCGGGGTTCACGACCAGCACGAGCGGCACGTCCGCTGTCATCGTGATCGGAACGAAGTCCCGCAGGGGATCGTAGCCCGCGTCCGCCATGACGGCGGGAGTGCGGACGAACGTGTTGGAGATGGTGAGCAGCACGTAGCCGTCGGCGGGCGCCGCCTTGACGAAGCGCGTGCCGACCGTCGCGCTGACACCCGGCCGGCTTTCGACCAGCACCTGCTGGCCCCACGCCCGAGCGAGCGGCTCGGCCACCGCACGAGCGACGACGTCCTGATTCCCTCCGGGTGCCACCGGAACGATCAGGCGGACGGGCTTCGCGGGATAGGTGACTTCAGCGGCAGGCGCGCTGGCCCACGCGATGACGAGGAGCCAAGCGACAGCCGTGTGAGCGTTTCGCATGCACCGTTTCCTCCCGATCCCGAACTACGCGGATCGTAACGTCCGTTGGCGCCGAGACGCCAGCGAGACGCGGAAGGCCGGCATGCGAGATGGCGGGCGGAGGTTGCCCGCCATCGATTCCGGTGCCTGGCGAGCTCAGCGTACCGGGGTGGTGGTGCTGCGATTGGTTTCGTAGTGGTTGTCGCGTTTGCGGCCCGCCATGCCGAACAGCCCGAGCAGACCGAAGAGGCCGATCCAACCCCAGTCCCGATCGTGGGTCTCCTGGGTCGTCGTTCCATTCGCGGCCGGATTGTCCTGCGCGGAAACGGTCGGCGTGATTGCGGTGGTCGTCAAGGCGAGGGCGCAAGCGCCCGTGATTTTTGCGAGCTTGCTGGTATTCATGTCTATGCCCTTTCTCAAGTTCGTGTCTCAGCCTTTGCCCGGAATCGAGCATCGGTGCGGCTGTCTTGGAAGGTTTGCATCGCGCATGCCCCCGGTTGCGGACGCAGCGAGCGGTAAACAGGAATTTCGAACCACGGAATCGGCCGTGCTTACCGGTATCGCCACTCGGCGGCCCTCGGCGCGGCGACGCGCTATGACGTCCCTCGTCTCCCCAAGAAACGCCCGCGATGCGCGGCAGCGAGCGTCGCCGCTGGCTCCCGGCGCACCGGGGAAAGGCGTAGCATCCGATTGCTGTAACCGCCAAGGGCGGCCGCCGTGCACACGACGTGGCGGAGGACGAGGGCGGCAGCATCTGCCGCACGGAGGAGGCGACATGCATGCATCGCTTGAGCATCTCGAGATCGAGACGGACCTGCACGCGCCGGGCTCGGAGGCTATCGTCGAGCGCGGCCCCGAATTCGAGGTGGTCGCGCACGACATCATCTTCGGCGAGGGACCGGTGTGGAGCGCGCGTGAAGCGGCGCTGTACTTCACCGACATCATCGGCGACACCATCTGGAAGTGGACCGCCGAGGAAGGCCAGGAAGTCGTGCTGCGTCCCACGGAAAAGGCGAACGGGATGTGTCTCGACCTCGCCCATCGCCTGGTAGTGGCGGGTTGGGGCGGGCGCACGGTATTCCGCCGCGAGCACGATGGTTCCTGGACCACGCTCGCGGAGCGCTGGCAGGGCAAGAAGCTCAACAGCCCGAACGACATCGTGGTGAAGAGCGATGGATCGGTCTGGTTCACCGATCCGCCGGGCGGGCTTCTCAACGTCGGCATGGTGGGCCGCGACATCCAGCGCTACCTCGAGACCCAGCCCGTGTTTCGCATCGCGCCCGACGGCGAGACGCTGAGCGTCGTGTGCGAGGACAATGTCTATCCGAACGGGCTTTGCTTTTCTCCCGACGAGAAGATCCTGTACGTCAACTGCAGCCGCGAGCGGGTGATTCGCGCCTACGACGTGCAGGCCGACGGGAGCGTGCGCAACGCCCGCCTCTTCTATCGGTATACGGGCCCGGAGCGCGGCGTGCCCGACGGCATGAAGTGCGATGTCGCGGGCAATGTCTGGTGCACGGCCCCCGGCGGCATCTGGGTACACGACCCGAGCGGACGCCCGCTCGTTCGCATCAAGACACCCGGACACCATCCGACCAACATCGCATTCGGCGATTCCGACTGGAAGACCCTGTACGTGACGTTGATCGGATCGGTCATCCGCTTCCGGGTGGCGATCGCCGGCGTGCCGTCGCGCTGAGGGGAAGGAGACGAACATGGCATGGAACTTCGAACGCGTCGCCGGCCCGTTCAATGGGCGCACCGGCGGTCTCGCCTGGGACGGCGAGAGCATGTTATTTAGCGCGGTAGCCGAAGAACGCGTCCTGCGCTTCTCGCCGCAGTCCGGTGCAGCGGAGAACTTTCGGCGCTGGACCGGACGGGTCAACGGACTCGCGCTTGCTGCGGACGGCTCGGTGTACGGCGCGCAGGAGGGCGGACGGCGCGTGGTGCGCTTCATGCGCGACGGATCGACGATAGCCGTCACCGAGTTTCTCGACGGGCGCCGCCACAACCAGCCGACCGACGTAATCGTCGATAGCAAGGACCGCGTCTGGGTCGCGGACGCGTACAACGGGCAAGCGCCATACGGTCCGCCGACGGCACCCTTTCTCGATCATGCCTCGGTGCTGCGGACCGATCCGGTCGGCCCCGGGCACTACCGGTTGACGCGCGTGACCCACGATACCGCCGGCCCGCGCGCCCTGCTGCTCGACCGGGAAGAGACGACGCTTTACGTCGCCGATGGCGATATCGAGCGCGGCGATGTGTGCCAGCTGCTGGCTTACCCGGTGAGCGCGCAGGGCAGTCTCGGACCGGCCACCAGTCTTCTCACCTTCACCGCAGTCGATCGCGGCATCGAAGGGATGTGTCTGGATAGCGAGGGCAATCTCATCGCCTGCGCGGGCTGGAAGAAGGGCGGGGCGGGTCCGATGGTGTACCGGATCACGCCGCGCGGCACGATTCTGGAATCGCATCCCGCGCCCGCCGATATGCCGATGCGGGTTGCGTTCGGCGATGCGGGTCTCGCGAGTCTCTATCTCACGGCGGGCGACGGTTGTCTCTATCGCGCGACGGGTACCGGCCGGCGCGGTGCGCGCCGGGCAAACGGTTGAGTTGCCTGTAGCGCGGGGACACGGCGTGCAAAGCGCGAACGGCAGCGAGGCCGATTCCGCGAGGCCGCGGCTCGCCGGCGCTGTTTAGCTGCCCCCGCGGAACCGTCCGGACGCGGCGACGAAGCGCGCGTAGGCCGCCGGATCGATCGAGCGCCCCTGGCGCGCTGGGAGGTCGAAACCGAGCGCATCGAGGGTGCGCTCGACCTCGGCGCGCGAGAGCCCCCGGGTGATGAAGACCAGGCGCGAGCGTCGCTCCGCATCGGGCCACCGCGGCAGGAACACCGGCTCGTGCACGATCCGCTGCACGGCATGTACGGCTACCGGTTCGCCTTCGACGTTCAGCACGCCTTTCATTCGCAGCAGCCTCGCCCCCTTGAGCCCGGCGAGCTTGTCCAGCCACAGCACGAGCCCGGCGCGCGTGACCGGTGCTTCGTGCCAGACGGTGAAGGTCTCCAGCAGATCCGTGGCGGGAAGGTGCGCGCGCCGTTCGCCGGCGCACGCCGCCGCGACCTGCGCAGCGCGCGTGACCCAATCGAAAGCGCCCTCGTCCTCCGGGAGCCAGGTCGGACCGAGCGCCGTGCGGGCGTCCACCTCGGCTGTGACGACCGCGACGACGGCCGCTCCGGGGTTGAGCGCGCGCAGCCGCGTCTGCAGCGTTTCGCGCGCGCGGGTGGATGCGAGATCGCACTTGCTCAACAGCAGCCGGTCCGCGATCGCGACCTGCTTCGCCGGCTCGGCATAGGCCGCGAGCTGCTCGGCGCCGTTGACCGCATCCACGAGCGTCACCACGCCCTGAGGGCGGAAATGCTCGACCATGTGCGCGTCTTCGCACAGCGTTTCCATCAGCGGCACCGGGTCGGCGAGTCCGGTGGTCTCCACCAGTACGCGGTCGAACGGCGGCAGGCCTTCGGCCCGCTCCCGGCCCAGCGCGCGCAATGCGCCCGCGAGGTCGCCGCGGGCGCTGCAGCAGATGCAGCCGTTGTCGAGCACCACCAGATGCTCCGCGGGCGAATCGACGAGCAGATGATCGATCGCGATCTCGCCGAACTCGTTGATGACCACCGCCGCACGCGCGAACGCCGGCGTGCCGATCAGCCGGTTGAGCAGGGTCGTCTTGCCGCTGCCGAGAAAGCCGGTCACGAGCGTGACCGGGATACGCGCATCGCTCATGGCCCGGTCAATGACGCCTGACGCCGGTCGTACGAAGCCGGGCGCTCACTCTTCCAGCAGGCTGCGCAGCATCCACGCAGTCTTCTCGTGCACTTCCAGGCGCTGCGTCAGCAGGTCGGCGGTCGGCTGATCGTTGGCGGCTTCCACCACGGGAAAAAGCTGGCGCGCGGTACGGGCTGTCGCTTCCTGAGCCGCGACGAGGTGGCGGATCATCTCGGTTGCCTTCGGCACGCCGTCGACCTCCCGAATGGACGCGAGCTTGACGAACTCCTTGTAGGTGCCGGGCGCGGGATGACCGAGCGCGCGGATCCGCTCGGCGATGAGATCGAGTGCGTTCCACTGCTCGGTGTACTGCTCCATGAACATGAGGTGGAGCGTGTTGAACATGGGGCCGGTCACGTTCCAGTGGAAGTTATGCGTCATCAGATAGAGCGTGTAGCTGTCGGCCAGCAGCGCCGACAGACCCTTCGTGATCTTCTCGCGCTCGGCAGGGCCGATGCCGATGTCGATCGAAGGTACCTGCGTCTTGCTCTTGTTCTCGGTCTTCATGAATGCTCCTGTTCGATGGTGCGGCATCGTGGCCGGCCGCGACGGCGGCGGATCTCGCATCGCCTACGGAAGGCTTCGGGAGGGTCCCCGGGGACATTATGCAACGCAAAGGCGTAGGGGCGCGCCTTGCAGGCTGTGGCACACTCTTGCACCAGATATGTGCGAAGTGAAGGAGAAGTGATGGCGGAGCTCGAGGGCTTCTGGAAGCCGGAAGCACCCTGGCCGGCACCTGAGAAGGGCGGCAAGCGCGTAGTTATTACGGGGGGCGCCTTGATCGACGGCAACGGCGGCCCGGTGCTCAAGGATCCCGTGATCGTGCTACGCGGCAACCGCATCGAAGCCGTGGGGCCGAAGGGTAAGGTTTCGGTTCCGCCGGATGCCGAGGCCGTCGACGCTTCCGAGTGCACCTTGATTCCGGGGCTCATGGATTGTCACGTCCACACCGGCATGTTCAATTGCATGACCTTCCACAACCACCGGGTGGCGCAGTGGGAGGTGATGCCGCAGCTGCAGCAGATGTATGCGCTGTTCCATGCCCAGAACTGCCTCGACATGGGATTCACTACGCTGCGCGACCTCGGCATGAATTCGAGCCGCGGGCCGGTTTCGGACGACCGGCGCGCGGCGACCGTGGCGCCGATCACGGCCACCAAGAGCAGCAGGCCCACGATCTCGAAGGGGAGGAGATAGGTGCCGAACAGCTCCGAGGCCAGCCCCTTCAGCGACACCGACTCGGGCGTGAGCGGCGGAATCCCCTTCGCCCACAGCACGCCGGCCCGCCAGAGGGCGAAGAACATCAGCCCCACGAAGGCCAAGGCCCCGATCACCGCCACGAAAAGCTGTCCGCCCAGGCCGACGTGAGACGTCTCTTCCTTCTGGACGTTCAGCAGCATGATGACGAACAGGAACAGCACCACGATGGCGCCCGCGTAGACCAGCACCTGCAGGACTCCCACGAACGGCGCCCCGAGCAGCACGAAGAGAACGGCCACGGAGAACAGCGTCAGCACCAGGGCGAGCGTCGAGTAGATCGGGCTCTTGTGGGTGACCACCACGAGCGCTGAAATCAGGGCCAGCGCGGCGAAGATGCCGAAGATCACGGTTTCCATCACAGCACCCCCGCGACCGTCAGGGCGGCCACGATGATGAGGTTCAAGATGGAGAGCGGCAGCAGCACCTTCCAGCCGAGGCGCATGAGTTGGTCATAGCGGAAGCGCGGGAACGTCCAGCGGATCCACACGTAGACCGCCATGCAGAGCCCGATCTTGGCGACCAGCGTCACCAGCCCCAGGACCGCGCCCAGCAGGTTGTTCGGGAAGTCGATCCCCGGCAGCGTCCAGCCGCCGAAGTAGAGCGTCACCCCGAGCGCCGAGAGGGCCGCCATGTTGGTGTACTCGGCCTGGAAGAACAGGGCGAACCGCATGGCGCTGTACTCGGTGTGGAACCCGGCCACCAGCTCCGACTCGGCCTCCGGCAGGTCGAACGGCAACCGGTTGGTTTCCGCGAAGGACGCGATCAGGAAGACCAGGAAGCCGAGGATCTGTGGGATGAAGGTCCACAGATGCTCCTGCTGGTAGGCCACCACGTTCGCCAGGTTGAACGAGCCGCCCTCTTTCGAGGCCACGGGCAGGAGCACGGCGAGCACCGAGATCGTCAGCGCCAATTCGTAGCTGATGAGCTGCGCCGAGGCGCGGATGGAGCCCAGCAGCGAGAACTTGTTGTTGGAGGCGTACCCCGCCATCACCAGCGAGTAGACGCTCAGGCTGGAGATGGCGAGGAAGATCAGCACGCCCGTGTCCACGTTCGCCACCATCAGGGGGATCGTCCGGCCTGCCACCGTGATGTCCGGTCCGAAGGGGATCACCACGAAGGTGGTGAACGCCGGCAGCAGGGCCAGGGCCGGGGCCAGCAGGTAGAGCGGCTTGTCGGCCGCGGCCGGCGTGACGTCCTCCTTGAACATGAACTTGGCCGCGTCAGCCAGCGGCTGGAACAGGCCCAACGGCCCCACGCGGTTCGGGCCGGGGCGGTCCTGGATGAAGGCGCAGGCCCGCCGCTCGACCCAGTTCATGATCGGGGCGACGTTGATGAACACGGCGAACATCACCGCGTACTTGACGAGCGGGGCGACGATCTCGGGGTTCACGTAGTGACCTCCGGCACCGACTCGGCGGCCTGGTCGGGGATGCGGGTATGGGTACCCGGTACGTTCAGGCTGGCGCCGGTCGCGGGCAGGGTACGCCACGAGAGGCCCGCGAGGGCGGGAACCCCCGAGGCCATGCGGTCGAACACCTTGCCCGTGGTGAGGCCGGCCCAACTCGCGTCGAAACGCGAGAGGAGGTCCGAGAGCACCTCCAGCGTGGGGCGCACCTGGCCCGGCGCGGGGAAGGCGCTGACGAACTTCTGCAGGCGGTTCTCGACGTTCACGAACGTGCCGTCCTTCTCGCCGTGATGGGCCACGGGCAGCACTACGTCCGCCACCTGGGCGAGCGGCGAGTCGGCCCAGCCGAACACCACCAGGAACTTCGCCTGGCGCAGCCGTTCGACCGTGTCCTGCGACCACGCCGCGCGGCTGAAGTCGCTGTCGCAGACCACGAGAGCCCCACAGCGCTCGGCGCCGTCGCCCCGGAGCACGTCCAGCCCGCCCGTGTTCAGCCCCGCGAGCTCCGCGCCCCGGCGGTTCGGAGCCATCTCGCGGCCCGTGATCCCGCCCTTAGTATTGGGGATCGTGCGCTCCGGCCCGATGTCCACGGGAACCGTGCGGTGGGGCGAGCCCACGAGGTCCGCGAGCTGGCTGAACAGCCAGGCCTCCTCGGTGGTGAGGAAGCCCGAGCCCAGGAAAGCGATCTCACCTTCGGTCTTGAGCCCGTTATGTACCGCGTCGAGAGCGTCTTTCCAACTCGCCGCGTTCCCCCGCACCTTCGGCGAAACCAGGCGCGGCACAGTCTTGTACCGTTCGAAGGACGCGCGGCCGTAATCGCACATCCAGTAATCGTTCACCTCGACGTTGAAGCGCGGCTTGTAGCGCTTGATGTCGCCCCGCCGGTGCTCCATGGTGATGTTGCAACCCACGTCGCAGCCCGTGCAGAGCGAAGGCTTCTTGTCGAGATACCAGACGCGCTCGGCGAAGCGGAAGCGCGTGGAGGTGAGGGCGCCCACCGGGCAGATGTCCACCACGCAGGTGGCGAGCGGGTTCGACAGCTCCTTGCCTGGGAACGTGCCGATCTCCACGCGCGCGCCGCGGTTGAAGAAGCCGAGCTCGCCCGTACCCGCGATCTCCTGCGTGAAGCGGATGCAGCGGGTGCACTGGATGCAGCGGTTCATGTTGAGCACCACGTTGGCGCCGAGCGGAATGCGCTCGCGGCCGGGGTAGGTGCGCTTGTCCTCGTACTGGAACCGCGAGAACGCGACGCCGTGCTTGAAGGAGTAGTCCTGAAGCCCGCATTCGCCGGCCTGGTCGCAGATGGGGCAGTCCAGAGGGTGGTTGATGAGGAAGAACTCCATCATCCCCTTCTGGGCCTCCTGGACCTCGGGCGTGTCGGTGCGCACGGACCAGCCGTCCTTGGTGATGTAGGACGAGCAGGCCGTCTGCAGCTTCGGCATCTTCTTGCCGTTGTCCGAGATCTCGACCAGGCACATGCGGCACTGGCCCACGACCGACAGGCGCGGGTGGTAGCAGTAGTGGGGGATCTGAACGCCGACCTTGAGACCCGCCTCGATCACGTTCGTGCCGGCCTCCACCTCCACGGTACGGTCATTGATGGTGATTTTGGGCACTCGCTACGCTCCGTTCTCAGAGAAATACCGCCGCTGCGGGAAGGGGCAGCGCCGCTCCTGGGCGTGCTGCAAGACCTCTTCCGGGAAGCGCTCGACCAGCGACTTGACGGGCCCGATGGCCGCGTCGCCCAGGGCGCACAGGGACTGGCCGCCGATGTTCTTGCAGATGGAGAGGAGGAGCTTCGCGTCGCCCTCGCTCCCCTCGCCGTGCTCCAGCCGCTTGAGCACCAGCTCCAGCCAGTTCGTCCCCTCGCGGCAGGGCGTGCACTGGCCGCAGGATTCATGGTTGAAGAACTTCGCCAGACGGGCCACCGAGCGCACCATGCACGTCGTGTCGTCCATCACGATCACCGCCGCCGAGCCCAGCATGGAGCCCGACTTGGCCACCGTGTCGAAGTCCATCTTGATGTCGATCTGATCGGCCTTGAGGATGGGCGCCGAGGCGCCGCCCGGGATGAACGCCTTGAGCGGCCGTCCTTTCAGCATGCCGCCCGCGGCCTCCAGCATCTCGCGGAACGTGATGCCGATGGGGTGCTCGTACGTCCCCGGCCGCTCCACGTGGCCCGAGATGGCGTAGAGCTTGGGGCCGGTGTTCTTCTCGTCCGTGCCGATCCCCTTGAACCAGTCGGCGCCGCGCTCGATGATGTGAGGCACGTTGCACAGCGTCTCGACGTTGTTGATCACGGTGGGTGCGCCGAAGGCGCCGACCACGGCGGGGAAGGGGGGCTTCACCCGCGGCTGGCCGCGCTTGCCCTCCAGGGACTCCAGCATGCCCGTCTCCTCGCCGCAGATGTAGGCCCCCGCGCCGCGATGGACGTACATGTTCAGCTTGAAGCCCGAGCCCATCACGCTGTCGCCCAGGATCCCGCCCTCGTAGGCTTCCTTGAGGGCGCTCTCCAGGATCCGCGCCGCCTTGGTGTACTCGCCGCGGATGTAGATGTAGCAGGTGGCGGCCTGTACCGCCCAGCAGCAGATGGCGCACCCCTCGATGAGCTGGTGGGGATCGTGCTCCATGAGCAGCCGGTCCTTGAAGGTGCCCGGCTCCGACTCGTCGGCGTTGCAGGCCAGGTACTTGGGCTTGTCCTTCCCCTTGGGGATGAAGCTCCACTTGAGGCCGGCCGGGAAGCCCGCGCCGCCCCGCCCGCGCAGGCCCGACTTCTTCACCTCTTCGATGACGGCGTCGGGCTCCATCTTCAACGCCTTCTCCAGGGCCGCGTAGCCGCCCAACTGGCGGTAGCCCTTGAGCGTCAGGGCCTCGGGCTTGCCGACGTTCCTCGTGAGGACGCGCTCGAAGGCAGCCATTTACTTCAGACCTTTCAGGATGTTCCGCACCCGGTTGGGGGTGAGGTTCTCGTGGTATTCGTCGTCCACCATCATCATGGGCGCCGTATCGCAGGAGCCCAGGCACTCGAAGTGGACGTAGGAACAGCGGCCGTCCGGAGTCACCTCGTCCTCGCCCACACCCAACTCCTTCTCGAGGACCTCCATGATCTCCTCGGCCCCGCGGAGCTGGCACGACAGGTTCGTGCACACGCGGATGCGGTGCAGGCCGACCGGCTTCTGGCTTTCCAGCACAGTGGGATCCGAAGCTTGGAATTCACGTGACTTGAAGTCGCGGC
>JADMIO011167692.1_pt1 | contig 89048 bp, 76 predicted proteins | sample 8958161 | NCBI WGS metagenome assembly JADMIO01 (sample SAMN16585339, study PRJNA669376) | soil metagenome | isolation source: Crop rotation soil | place: USA: Cullars Rotation, Alabama | collected 2011
CGCGACTTCAAGTCACGTGAATTCCAAGCTTCGGATCCCACTGTGCTGGAAAGCCTGCCGGAAGAAAGTTTCAATAGTCTCCGAACCCAGCCCCTCGATATTCATAGCCCTCCGACTAATAAAATGCTGAATTTTACCAACTATCTGTGGCGGGCAGCCTTCGTCGTTCGGACAATAATGGACAGCCTCACCTTCCTGCCGGATCAGGTTGCTACCGCATTCCGGACATATATCAGGATAAATTACCTTTTCGGCATCCGGCTTTCGTTTCTCCGTATTGACTGCGATGATCTTGGGAATTATCTCACCCCCTTTTTCAACCAGGACCGTATCCCTGATATGCAGGTCGAGCCGTTTGATCTCATTTGCATTATGCAGTGTAGCCCGCTTTACAATAGTACCTGCCAGAGGAACGGGTTTCAGATTTGCCACAGGGGTAACAGCCCCGGTTCGTCCCACCTGGTAAGTTACTTTCTCAAGGATGGTTTCTACCTCCTGTGCTTTGTACTTGTAAGCTATTGCCCAACGCGGCGATTTTGCCGTGAAACCAAGCTCCTGCTGCTGGGCATAACTGTTCACCTTAATAACAATCCCATCGATATCATAGCTCAGGTTGTAGCGTTTTTCCTGCCATGTGTGGATAAAGGCAAGCACGTCGTCAATACTGCCGCACAGCTGCGTAAATTCAGAAACATGAAAGCCCCAGGTTTTCACTTGATTAAGGCTCTCCCAATGTGAATTGAAAAGCTTTTTGTCAGTATACAGGAAATACATAAAGCAGTCAAGCGGACGCCTGGCTACCTCTGCAGAATCCTGCATTTTCAGGGTGCCGGAAGCAAAGTTTCGGGGATTGGCGTAAGGTACCTCGTCATTTTCAATGCGCTCCTTGTTCAACCTGTCGAATGCGGGGCGGTGCATAAAAACTTCACCCCGGATCTCGAATTCCTGCGGAAATCCATCGCCCTTCAGCCTTTGTGGAATAGACCGTATCGTCTTTACGTTAGTTGTGACATCATCCCCCTTCGTACCGTCACCGCGGGTAACCGCGCGTAGTAATTTCCCGTCCTGGTAGGTCAGGCTCAGCGAAAGGCCGTCGAATTTAAGTTCACACACGTATTCGAATTTATCGCCGATAGCTTTCCGGATCCGGTCATCAAAATCCTTCAGGTCCTGCTCATTGTAAGTATTGCCAAGCGACAGCATCGGCCATTTATGCTTTACTGTTTCAAAGACACGGGTAATATCGCCTCCGACTTTCTGAGTGGGTGAGTCAGGATTCTGAAAATCAGGGTGTTGCTTTTCCAGTTCCGACAATTCCTCGAGCTTTTTATCAAACTCATAGTCTGATATAAGCGGCTGAGCCAGGACATAGTAATTGTAATTGTGTTGATTAAGCTCTTTTACAAGCTCATCCATCCGTTCTTTGATCCCAGAAAGCGACATGAAACGAAGATAGGAAGAATTAGGAATTGCAGACTAAAAAATGGGATTATGAGGTATTAAGTTATTGAAACGATCCTTTTGTAAAGCACTAGTAGCCTTAAACCTCTCCTGAATTCTAGCGAGCTTACAATGCCTGATCAAGCTTCGAAATATGCAAACCGTCATTTAAGGTTAATTGGTATAGCTGATCGTGTTGCTTTAGTATAGCAGTCATGTCAAAGGGTTTTGGAAGGAGATTATTCGGCATCCAGCCCCGGTTTTTATCTTTTAAAATGACCAGCCCGTTGTCATCTCCCAGGACAGAAAAATCTTCCTGCTGAGGTCCTTTGCTGTAGAGAGGAATTCCGCTTCCATGCAACATGTTCTCGGCCTCCGAAACGTTTTCGGTAACGACACCGATCTCGCTTATATTCAAAATGAAACTGCCTGTTTGTAAGTCACTAGCGTGTTCTTCGAGGTCAAAGCGCGCAACGCATTCCAAAATATTTCCGTTGTTATCATTGAAGTAAACCGACCTGGCGTTCCAGCTTTTGAAATCGGCAATAAGCTCTCCGTTCTCTGAAGCGGGAATGATCTCAAGCCTTGCCTGGAGGTAGCTGAGCACCTTGTTTAACTGACTGGCAGGAATATTAAAGGCGAAATGGTATACCGGCTCGAGACCCTCCACGTAGTTGAATATCAGTGCGGTCCTTCCCGCAATTATCGAAACGCTATCTGAGTGGTGCGAACTAACAGGCAGTTTCAGGACTTCCTTATAAAAAGATCGTGTCGACTCGATATCATTGCTTAGAAGCGAAACTTCAAGTATATCCATACAATTTAGTTAGTGCTTCAAAGACCCCGGCTAAAAGCTAATTCAGGCGTCGATCCAGGTCGTCAAAGATGTTCATATAGCATCCCTCCAGACCCTTTTGATAGTGGAGCAGCACTTCATTTAACTGCAGCTTATGCGCAGCGTTCAAAGGATTGTGCCACAAGCGCATGCAGATGCGGTTTAATGCATAGATCAGGTTTTTCGACTCGCTGTAACTGTGCAGGTAATTCACCTCCAGGAACTGGTCAAAAAACCTGAAAAACCGGGCCGTGTCGCTAACCCTGTTTAGTTCCAGGAACCGCTTGACAGCAGGGCGTTCCACTTTTGCCAGCTGATCATAAAAATGGAAGGCATTAATTTCCTTCAGGGTGATCAGAATACTGTCGAGCATAAGTTCCAGGGATATATGCGCCATAAACGACGGCCGAACTTCTGAGTCCTCAAGTATGGGTGCTATCTTTTCCCTTATCGCCTGGGTATGTTCTAAGAAAAAATCGGAAGTGTGAAAATACTTGTCGACGTCCAGGTGCCTCTGCCAGCCGGTTAAAATAGATTGAAGTTTATGCGACTCATCAAACAAGTGAGTTTCCTTTTCAGGATGGATATTCCATGACTTATTTGCATTCTTGACGAGGTCGGGCAACACGCATCCCAGCACTAACTCCGGGTTAGCGGTATTCCGGTCAAAATAGAAGTGCGATAGAAAGTTCATGGCCCTTAGTATTTTTTCCTTATGGCGGAAGCGTCTGCCGATATAGCCTTAAACTTTACATCAAGCAAATCATACTTAAAATTACAAGATTGAAAGCAAAATTCAGCCTTAATTCGGCATATCCTGGTGTGAAAGATCAATCCGGCAACCCAATCGCAAAAATTATTACGATTTAAAAAATGTTAAGCTAAATTACAGGTATGTCTAAATACCGGATACTTTCACTTGACGGAGGCGGAAGCTGGTCTTTAATTCAGGTGAAATGCCTGCGGCAGCTGTTCAGCGATACATTCAATAATGACGATCCGACAGGACATGAGGTGCTCGGTTATTTCGACCTTGTAGCTGCCAACAGCGGGGGCAGCCTTGTGGCAGCAGCCATGGCCGAAAATTACCGCTTATCTCAAATTGAACAGATCTTCCATTCGGAAGAAATTCGAAGAAGTATTTTTTCGGGATTAAGAATCTGGGAAAGAAGCCTCCTCAATTCGCTGAGCAGGCTGGTCAACATCGGGCCGAAATATGCCACGGTTCGAAAGCTGGCTGCACTTGAAAAAATACTTCCCCGCATGAGCGGGATCAAGCTGCACGAACTCCCGGATCATATTGATGCGGGCAACCCGACTCACTTCCTGCTGGTAGCCTATGATTACTACCGTAACCGTGCGGAATTATTTCGTTCCGATCAAGGCAGCAAGGCATTGAGTTCGGTAATAGAACGGCGCGTCTTCGCAGGCAATCCCGCTGTCTCTAACATCGATGAATTAACCATGTTACAGGCGATCCATGCTTCCAGTACTGCCCCGGTCAATTACTTCAACATGCCTGCAGCGTTTAAAATACGGGGGATGGATCGGTATTTCTGGGATGGTGCTATTACGGGAAATAACAATCCTGTCCTAATCGCCATTACTGAAGCATGGGCGAACGGAGATAACGCCGACGACATTCAGATCCTTTCTATCGGGTCGGGCGGAACCTTATTTCCCGCGATCGAAGACTATGCTTATCGATATAATTTCCTTCAGGCTCAAAAGAAGGATCCCGGCCTGATTAATGACATCAAAAAAATGGCTACGAGCATTGTAAACGATCCCCCGGATTTCTCAACGTTCGTAGCCTACACCATGCTATATCCCGGTTTGCCCGTGAGAAGTGAAAATTTTATTCGCCTGAATCCGCAGCTGCGACCCCGGCTGATTCCAGTAAACGGTGTTCCGGTTTGGGATCTTCCGCAAGGGCTCAACGCAGACGAGTTCAAAATCTTAAAATCACTTGATTTTGATGCAATAAAACCGAAGGAAATAAACCTGATTGAAAAATTCTGTGATCAGTGGCTGATCGGGAATATTCCTAACCAGGCTATCCGGAATGATTTCACCCTGGAGCGTGTCCTTGGTCATGACTCGTATAAACAGGGGATGGAGGATTTTAAAAACTGGAACCTTGTACTGGCCTGAATGCAAAATCACTGTTTGCACCCAAGTAAAGCATTATAAATAGCTCTCCCTTCCCGTTCATTTACAATTCTTATATCTTTGGAGTCCTGAATTAAAATACTGAGAAATGAATTTTGTAGAAGAATTACGCTGGCGGGGTATGCTCCACGATATAATGCCCGGAACCGAAGAGGAGTTAGATAAGAAAATGACTTCAGGCTATATTGGCTTTGATCCGACGGCAGATTCTTTACACGTAGGTCACCTGACCCAGATCATGACCCTCATCCACTTCCAGAGGGCAGGTCACAAACCTTTTGCGCTGGTGGGTGGTGCTACCGGAATGGTAGGTGATCCTTCAGGCAAATCGGCGGAGCGAAATCTTCTTTCGGAAGAAACCTTGAATCATAACGTGAGTCGCCTCGAGGCCCAGCTAAAAAAGTTTCTTGATTTCGATAGCGGCGCCAATAGTGCCGAGATGGTAAATAACTTCGACTGGTTCAAGAACTTTAACTTCCTCGATTTCATCCGGGATGTAGGGAAGCACATCACGGTCAATTACATGATGGCTAAGGACTCGGTAAGAAAACGGCTCGAAGGCGAAACCGGCATGTCGTTCACCGAATTCAGTTACCAGCTGGTTCAGGGTTACGACTTTTACTATCTCTGGAAGGAAAGGGACTGCCAGGTACAAATGGGCGGATCCGACCAGTGGGGAAACATCGTCACCGGGACTGAACTCATACGCCGGAAAGGCCATGGTTCTGCATTTGCCATTACGACACAGCTGATTAAAAAAGCCGACGGGACGAAATTCGGTAAAACCGAAAGCGGTGCGGTCTGGCTTGACCCGGCCAGAACATCCCCTTATAAATTTTACCAGTTCTGGCTTAATGCCAGTGATGACGATGCCAAAAGCTGGATCAGGATCTTCACGCTGAAGACGCAGCAAGAGATCGAAAGTTTAGAGGCCGAACATAATGAGGCTCCGCATTTGCGGATATTGCAGAAGGCCCTGGCGAAAGAGATCACGGTTCGTACGCATTCTGAGGAAGCCCTGGAAACCGCGCTTAAGACCTCCGACTTCCTTTTCGGCACCGGTTCGCTCGACTTCTTATCGGCTCTTGATCATGCTGGTGTACTGGATGTTTTCGATGGCATTCCCCGGTTCCGCATCTCGAAGGATGAACTGCTGGCAGGCGTCAACGCAACAGATCTTCTTGCCGAAAAGACCAGTGTCTTCCCGTCGAAAGGAGAGGCCCGCAAAATGATGCAGGGTGGCGGAGTTTCAATCAATAAAGTTAAGGTTACCGATGCAGCAGAGATGTTTACGGCAGATAAGCTCATCAATGACCTGTACCTGGTAATTCAAAAAGGCAAAAAGAATTACTTTCTGCTGATTGCTGAATAACAACTAATAATTTCAGCAAGGTTTTTGTTTTGGAGTAGATTATTGTAATTTCAAAAACTAAAGCAAAAAATTTATGAGCAACAGGCGCACTTTTATTCAGCAGGCCGGGTTATTATCGGCAGGCTTACTAATTAATCCCTCCGTTTTCCTGATGAAAGATAAGGTGGTAGGCTTGCAGTTATACAGCCTGCGCGAATATATCTTTAAGGACCCGAGGGGAATTATAGCCAAAGTCGCCGCCGCCGGCTATAAGGATACCGAGACCTTCGGATTTGATGAAAAGAACCAATTCTTCGGACTGGCTCCTAAAGATTTTTTAAGCCTGCTCAAATCAAACGGCTTAACCTCCACAAGTGGCCACTATAACCCAAATGACTTCCTGTATGGAAAGGGAACAGATCAGCTGAAGTATATGATCGATGGCTCAGCGGCGATCAATCAGCAACATTTCGTCATTCCATATCTTAATGAAGACATGCGGAAAAATGCAGATGCCTATAAGGCCATGGCTGAGAAATTAAACGTTGCCGGTGAACTTTGCAAAAAGGCAAATCTGCAGCTTGCTTATCATAACCATGATTTTGAATTCCAAAAATGGGATGGTGTTACAGGTTATGATATCCTGATGAAAGAAACCGATAAAGAGCTGGTCGATTTCGAACTTGACCTGTATTGGGTTGTACGCAGCGGAAATGATCCCCTGGAGTTATTTAAGAAGCAGCCGGGAAGATTTAAACTATGGCACGTTAAGGATATGGATAAGACGGAGCCTAAGCTCAATACAGAGATCGGCAACGGCAGTGTTGACTTCCGCAAAATATTCGCTGCAGCGAAGCAGGCAGGTGCCCAGCATTTCTTTGTCGAGCAGGAGAATTTCAAGATCGATCCTTTCGAAAGTATCGCAAAGAGCAGCAATTACGTCAAAAATGTATTGCTTAAATAAGACACAAATTAGTTAATATAAAAAGCCGCCGTCGGGATGGAAATCGGGACGGCGGCTTTTTTGTTTAGTGTCAACCCCATACTCGTCTCCTGACGCCAAACCGGAAAACTGATGTATTCGGGTCACCAATTCATTCCGCCCAGGGAAGGGAGGTATGCGATGTGCCCATGTAGCTACTTCGACTTTCCAGCCGCCACAACCTCCACCGGCATAAAACCTGCCTGCCTTATCTGCTTACTTCCGTTCCAATACCTCATTATTGCGGCCACAACTATTACGCTGTTCGGCTCATTTCCTGCTTCCAGTTCAACACTTTGAGGAGCCATGTATCCGGCAGAAAAAGGTATTACAATCAATGCCGAGTCTGAGGCTAAACTCAGTTCTTTACCCGGGTGTACAGTAGCTGTCATGAAAATGATTTCCACCTTCGTAGTGCCTGCCGGCGCGGCGATAGCTTCGACCGGATTGATTTCCGGGATGCCGATGCTGATCTTTCCTTCCTCGGCCTTATTAATAAGTAATGGAGATAATAGACACTGCCTTAAGGATGAATCAGCAGCAAAGCGAAATCCCACCAGGGGATTATTCTGCAGATCTGTGGACCTATTCTTTTCTGTTGACGCAAGGAAGTGCCGCATGGCAACCGTCAGGCTGTTCTGCATTTTCCTGTCCCTGGGCTCGGAAATAATCGAATTCAGAATCCCGCGTAATTTCTTTGCCAGCGCGGACGCCCGGCCGAAATCCCTGGCGGCGCGCTTCGTGGCCGTTGTTTGCTGACCAACAGTACGGATCAGGTAGTCACCGAGTCGTTCGTAGTAAATGAGATCATGTATACGGCCCGTATATGTGGTGTTTAATTGAATTGCCATTTTATAACGTTTGTTCCTTAAAGTTAAAAAAATTATAAAAATCTTCAGTAGACAGACCGACCCTGATGTGAAATTTCAGGGGGCTTAAAGCGGAATGGTTAGGGTCTGCTAGGGGTTAGTCCGCTAATTTAGTGGACTAACCACTAGATGAGTGCTACATGAGTGATGGAATGGCCAGCTTAAGACGGATATTATCAGAATTAAATAGTTAAAAAAGCCTACTGGATTGCTTAAGTATTTGTAATAACCTGTATGTTGGTTGACATAAGGAATATTTACACTGTAAACATGGTATATCCGCTAATTAGCTGTAATGCAATGAACTCGACGAAATTATTAAATGATTGAGCGACAAATAGAAATTTCAAGCCACTTAAGAGGGATGAAACCTGCTCTTATCGCTATCTTACTGAGCTTAGCTCCCTGTTTTTACCTCTACTCGATAGAGCGAGATAATGCCATTCTATTAATAGGACTTGGTTTCTCTTTGCTGCTGTTCGCTATTCCAACTTCAATTATTCATTTGCACTATTATAATCATGATAAAGGGAAGAGAGTTGTCATTAATTTGATTTCTAAATCTATCCAAATCAATCACGGAGAGTTACAACAGAGAATTGATTTTAATGATATTGAAGGTGTCGTTCTTACCCGCGGTGAAAAACACTCACGAAGTATTTTTCACAAATACTTTTACTATCAACTAGAGCTAAAAGACCGTGAAGTGATTTACCTTACTTCACTACTACTCGAAGAGGGTGACTTTTCCTATCCAGGGCAGAAATCAAAGACATCTAAGTTTCCTACTATAGAATATTTTAAAGGCGAAGGAATCAAACCAGATCTAGACCAAAGCCCGCCTAATTGCCGATATCTGTGACAGGTACCGGGGTTTTGTCAGTGGGCATCAATGAAATTTGATTAGGGCTGACAATTATGATCTGCGGCTTCCCTTTATACTCTTCCATCCTCCCAATAATACGAACCTTCTTCCCAACCAGGTCTTCTTCCGGTTTGCCGGAAAATTTGGACCGGTCTTCTGCCTTGATAACTACAGTCACCAGGTGATTTGGAAAGTCTCCGCCGAGGTTCAATAAGGTCATGCCATTATTTAGAAGCTTACCGCCATAGACTTTGTCGGTTAACTCGACGCTGTCACCCATGTGGGTCGGTGCTTCTTTAGCGGTGATCTTGACCTGGCTGAAGGCTGCGGTTGCTGAAATGAGAAGGAACAGGGAGAGAAGGATTTTTTTCATCGACGAAGATAATATAAACCATGAAAGTATGGTGGTACCTCCATAACCGGGCGGTGCTTTACGTATGATATCAAAACTTCATTTAACAAATGAATTTTTTAGAATACATTTAGAAAGTATTAAGGTGTAGAGAATGGAACACTAAGTGAATATATCTCTCCAATTAGACCTGGATATAGGAAAGACGCTGACGATACACACATATTAACAAGTTACAAGTAACCCTAACGAGCCAACTGAGCAAACAATGGCATTTCCATTTTCAATAAAATACTCAGCACGACTTAGCGACAATTTTGCGAGTGATAGAAACAGAAACAGGGAAGCACTTGAATTTATTGAAGACTTTGTAACGAAAAAAACTGGTGACGACATAGTTATTGCAGGCGACAAGTTGACGTTTAAATCTAAATTTTTCAAATGGGGCAGATGGAATACAAATATTCTTGTTCCTATCGAAAAAGGAGTTTTTATTTTTGTAGACAATGGCGACAAAACTATATTGACATATGAATTTTATATGTACCATCTCTTCATAGCTGTGACCATTATGTCTGCATTTATGGCGACAGTTTCTCAACAACTTTGGTTTGGAATAATTTGCTTCCTATGGTTAGGCGGAATGAACTGGTTGATCGCAATAATTAGACACAAGATGATGCTGACAGAAATAGCAAAGGAAATCGACAACTTAATAGACAAGCCAAAGGGATATGGAAAGAAGGGCAGCTTGTAACAATACATTTGCAATAGGCGGGGTTTCGTGCTCCGCAGACAGTTTAGTGGTAGCCGAAAGTTCAGTTCTCCGAATGAACATTTGTGCTGAAAAGCCCGCCCATCGCAAATCTGCGAAACGTTAGTGGCAATTAAATGGACACGAGTGAACATGAAATGGCATGACGAACTGGAATAAAAAAACTGCCACTAACACGGGTTTTGCCTCAGGCGGCTGACATACAAACTTGGAGCTTTATGCTTCTATTGAACTTTATTAATAAATTGAGACTTTGTGCTCCGATAATTATCTGCAGTTGAGCATCTTTTTACTATCCATTTGTAGGTCTTTATAACGATAGTTTTTTCCAGTGGATATTCCGATTTTCTGCGCCGGACAAGCTGAAGCTTACTAATGAGCAGTGAGCGCAATGGGACCAACGGGCCCATCGCAGAACGTAGCATCGCTAGGCTGGACTTCTAGCAGTTCTATTATTGTACTATTTGTACGTAGTTTAAGGATATTTCTGATTTACTTTTTCTATCGCCTCCCTATACAGAAATCCATTCCCAAGTAATTCTCTCAGGTACGATTGTCGTTGACTCTGGTAGTCCTTAAAAGGGAACAGCATCGCAATGGCTTGTTGATTTTCCATTTCCTTCTGTTGCCACTCTGAGTTAAGTCGTCCAAGCAATTCTAATTGATAGTCGAATTTTTTTCGCCTGCTATCGACAATCTGGTCGGAATGTTCGGAAGCATAGTCAAGCGCCATTGAGTACGTAACATCACGAAAGATAAGATAGAGTAGGTGGTCAACGTCGAGTGCATAGTTTATATTTACTTGCTGGCCCCTTTCATAAATCTCATAGGAAAGTATTCCGGCATCGCTCAATTCAATGTTTGGGTGTGCGTCTCGCGAGTTTCCATATGTTGGTAATAGATTTCCAGGAGCATCAATACTTTTTGCAAGTAGTTGGACCCGGATTTTGATATGCTCGAACTTGTCACTCATGGGTTTCCTGTAAACCAGTCATAGCCTTCGATTTTTCTGTATTCTGTCGGGATTGAATTTAAAACTTTCAATGTTTTGAATTTGTCGTCATATGGACTGTCTGTTGATATAACAACCTTTCCCGTCTTTAGACCCTTATCGTTTTTTTGGTAGGAAACATATTCTAGTGTATCCACTTTCTCTTCATTCCATTTGTATTTATACATCTCTGTTTCCCCAGGATGTCCATAACAAACTCCCCTAATAATTTTTTCTTTTGGTGAAAACGTTGGATTAATAAATTCAAAGTTCTCTGAGAATGTTCTATTGTCTTGTCGTAGAAGATATATATTGCTGAATGCTTTTAAACAACAACCTGTCGCACCATACCAGTTTACTACAAAGTCATTAAGGTCGTCCCCGTTTATGTCCCTGATGGTATCATTTACATAAGTCAAAGCCCATTGTTTGTGAGAAACTACTTTTTCAAATTTCCTGTCACCTTTTGAATAGATGTCAATATAAATGGCATCTGGTTCGTTTCTTCGTATTATTAAGTGAGGGTTTGCTTTTGAAAAATGATAGCCTAAATTGATTTCAACACTCACAGGAATACTATCAGGCAAAACTTCGTATTTCTTCACAAATCTGTCTCTGGTAATATCTTGATTAGCAATTTTTAAAGCATCTTGTAGAACTTTGTCAAGCCTTAGGCTGTCTGCATTGTCTTGTTCTTCAATTTCTTTTCTTTTCTCTAAACTCTCTTTTTCTTTTTTGTCAATGGTGGTCTGTAAAGTGTCAGTCATAGCCACGGCAACACTTTTCTTTTCGTTAGGTTGTTCGCACCAAAAAAGTGTCATTAAAAGTCCGAATGTCAATATGCATAATGTTGTCTTCATACGGTTACATCTAACGTTTTGCAGAGTGCGATAGCGGGTTTTTCAGCACAAATGTTCACGAATATAATTGGAGAGATAAATGCACTTTGAGCTCCGTTTTCTACGCTTGTTTATTTCACGTAAAGTAAGTAAGAAATAACGCATTCCCAAGGCAAGCGGACTATTCGTCCTTTGGAAGATTCAGTAATAGTTGCGTGCGAATCGGTCAGGCTGCGCTGTTTTTATTGTTTTTGTGACTAGAAGCGCCTGCCCAATGTGATCACTTAGAAATCGTTATACTATATGATGAAATCTACGACCAGGTGTCAATGACGACGATAAACAGAAGGCGACATAAAGGTTTAAGGATTTACCTAATAGCGGCGGAAGGCACAGGAGGAAGGCCTTTTTATGTTTGACATACAGTGTGCTACCTATATTTTTAATAAGTATGAATGAAACAGGCAGTTAAAGGCAAGTGGACCAAAGAAACTCGTATTAATTGATATTAGAGTACTATAAAAGGATTTTAGCTTTAACCGACGGAATAACCTGTGAGCCGATCAGCTCAATTGCACTCATTAATTGTGTGTGTGTCAATCCGGCGTTATCCATCTGGAACGTAAAACGGTCCACACCGCCAAGCGCCTCGCTATGCCGAATTAATTTTTCTGCTACCTGCTCCGGGCTGCCGAGCACCAACACTCCCTGCGGCCCAACGAGTGAATCAAACTGCGATTTAGTTACCGGCGGCCATCCGCGTTCGCGGCCCAGTTTTGTCCAGAGCTCTGCATAGCCCGGATAGTATTCGGCGACAGCTTTTTCAGTTGTTTCGGCTACATAGCCTGGCGAATGAAGGCCAACTTTTAATTGCTCGGGAGCAAAACCGGCCCGGCGGCCGGCTTCCCGGTAAAGATCAATCAGGGGTCTGAAACGATGTGTTTCCCCTCCGATAACGGCAACCATCAGCGGCAAGCCGAGAGTTCCTGCACGCGCAAAGGATTCGGGTGTTCCACCCACGCCCAGCCATATAGGGAGTTTCTCTTGCAAAGGTCGCGGATAAACGGGTTGATTGTCCATTGCCGGCCTGAATTTACCCGACCAGGTAACAAACTCCTGGTCCCGAATCTGGAGTAAGAGGCCAAGCTTTTCACGGAACAACGCATCATAATCCTGGAGACTGAATCCGAAAAGCGGGTAAGCTTCCACGGAAGATCCCCGGCCCACCACCAGTTCCGCCCGACCTTTTGAGATCAGATCCAGCGTCGCAAAATTTTGAAATACCCGCACCGGATCGGAAGCACTGAGTACCGTTACGGCACTACTTAACCGGATTCGTTTCGTTCTGGCGGCAGCGGCTGACAAAATCACCGCTGTAGCGGAATCGAGAAATTCTTTGCGGTGATGTTCACCGATTCCGTATACATCTAAGCCTGCCTGATCTGCAAGAGCAATTCTATCCAGAAGTTGCTCCATCGCGTCAACGCCGCTTAAGCTGTTGCTGCCATACATGGCTGATGCAAAACTATCTATTCCTATTTCCATTTTCGGGTGGTCTGATTGCTTGGTGATGCATAATTAGTCGTTCGTTGAGTTGATTATATTGTCGCCATCATGTGTCCGTGCTCATCAAATGTATAGCTTTTTTGATTTGCTTGATGAGATAAGTACATCAGAAAAATAACGGCTACAAAAGCGACTGGAAACAGAAATTTTATCAAAATGCACCATACCTTTAAAAAGGAAAATGATTGATTATAACTATCATAGCTAGCCAATTGTAGAACTGACGATAATCGAGATCACTATGAAAAAAATATTAATATTTATCGTCATTTTATTCATTGGCTGTAATTCAGTAAACAATGATGCGGTTAAGGCGTCGAGACTAGGTAATTGGGAGTTAAGTCTGCCTGAGAACGCTAAAATTCAGCGTAATTCAGATTCCACGGAGATGTAAATACAAATAGATGGTAAAATCTTCCTCAGGGCCTAAATAGGAGCTTCACGACCTAAAGAATTGGATTCTATTGGACAATTGATTAACTCGGATACCATAGGTGCTGCGATTTTCAAGTCAGAAATTATCTCTGACGAAAAACAAAAAAGCTATTTTTATCTACATGCCTGGGATACATTAGAATGTTCGGATATATTTTTTAACGTAGATCGATGTGAAGGCATTGAGATAGAAGGCTTAAATATTCCAGAAGATTCAAAAGAGGCGGTGAAAGAAATTTTTAAGTCAGTAAAAAAGATTGAATAATACCTCAAAGTACAGGTATTTGGAGCTGTTTTTTTATCCAATCTATTTTAAATTATTTTTTACCGAATGGTTAGAGACTATATGAAAAGAGGAGTTCTTATTTTAATAACAGTCGTGAGTCTTCTCCTGTAATTCAAAAAATGAAGCGGACCAGGTGGATAATTTAGTAAGCGAACTTACCACGTTATCAATCAAATATCTTGACGATCTGGCATTAGTTGATAGCCTGATTAATGAAAAACAATATTTAACTGCAAAACTTAAATTAGACACTCATAAGTCATGATACAACTATGCCACTTTTCTACCATGAAAGAGGCGTGTGTGAGACGCAGTTATTGCTCCATAAGCAAGCAATACATGATTTTAAGATGGCTCTAAAAATGGGTTACAAGGAAGATTTCTGTCAGGCGATGATAAAGTTTAATGAAGAAATGATTAAGGATGATCTATCGGAAAGTTTATTATGAAAAATATGAGACCAAATCAAATGGATCGGGCGCTTTTCAAAAATAAACCTTCAATTTAGTTGGTCCTATAGCAGATATGAAAAAACTATTCGGATCATATTTTGTCGATGCGGTAATCAATAAAAGTGGACATGCGACGCTTAACTGTAAACCGGGTTTTGCAGACTCTCGAATATTCACTGTAACTACTGAAAACAAAGAAATTATAGATCAAATAAAAAGGTATGGAGAATACTATCAAGGAAGCTTTTTTTTTACACAACACCGTTGTTCAAACAAATTTCAGGTTTACTGAGTTAAAAAGTGTGACTTTGAAAAAAATAGGAAAGAAAAAAATAACTCCTGAATTGACTTGGATGATTAATGAAATTAAAGCGAAGTCGACTTTCTAGAACCACACTATTAAGATTAAAGAGTGCCAGCCTGTAACAACGGCTTCAAGCGATAGCGGTCTATTTGAAACCAACTGCTTTCTAATTACATTAGTGCCAAAGGCTGAGCGAATCGCAATCAATCCGCTACAGCTTGAAGCCTTGAACGATGCAGCCAATAAATAAAGACAGACAACATGAGTAAACTGCCATTAGACATAGTAAACTTTAATACGGAATTCAATTCGGAACTTGAAAATGCAATTACGATTGCAAACGGAATTCAAAGCGAATTTTTATTTGCAAATGTACCGAGTGAGATAAACCGTAAGTTTCAGTTTTTAAATTTTGAAGAAATCGACAGTGAAGAGTTTTTGCCAAAAGCATTTGAAACAAAGAAAGCTTTAAAAGGATTTTATCCTTACATCTGCTTCTATACAAATTCGCCACTAAAAGGAAATGGTTGGACAAACTTATTTGCAGACTCTGATTTGGAAAATGGAATATCCGTGGTGACTACAAACAACGTAGCCACCACCATTATCCCAAAAGAAAAAATGACTTCTTATTTCCTATACTACTTTGCAAGAGGAATATTGAAGTTTATACTCAAAGACAAATTCAATCACGACACTCCTTCAAAAAATGGATGCCTCTTTGACTTCATGCAAGAAAAAAGAGAAATCCTAAAAAGCATGCGACCAAATGCAGTCTGTGACGACTGTAGACGTGAAATAATAAACGGACAATATTCATTTTCTGAACACCAATTGCATGCTATTGATAGCCTACTATCAAAATCGGGTGCAATGCTAAACGCAGTTTCTGAGACCGAAAACAATAAAAGAAAAATATTTATTGGCTCTTCGACTGAAGGACTTGACGTTGCAAGGAAAATTAAAACAGCATTGAGATTTGACGCACATGTTGACACATGGGCAGACGGCTTGTTTGATAGACCTGGCCAAGCTTACATTGAGGTTCTTGAGAATATGTTAGGTAAATATGAGTACGGTATTTTTGTATTTACCCCTGACGATAATATTTTTACTAGAGGGCAGATTTCAAAAATACCAAGAGACAATGTCATTTTTGAATATGGGATGTTTTTGGGCAGACACACAAGAAAGAAAGCTTTTTTCATCGTACCAAGAGGAGTTGATATTAAAATTATGACTGACGTTCTTGGAATAACATCCTTGGACTATGACCCAACAAACAAAAATTTACAATCTGCAGTAAGTGACGCATGTGACCAAATTAGAACAATAATAAATGAAGAATAGTACAAATTTACTGGCTGTAACAGCACCTACAAGAAATTGGCGGTTCAGTGGTTAAATGAAGTTTTGTGCTTCGCCTCAAATTCAGTGCTGGCAAACAGTTACGTTATCAAAATCGCCTCCTACTTGTTGCTGCCAAACGTTAGCACACATTATAAAAAATCGAATTACTGTGAATAAAACTGATACGACTTTGGAAATAATTGAATGCATATGTTCATGGTATGATCTTCTCGGTTTTGGTCAACCCCTAATGGATTCAAATTGGAACTTGAAAGACGAAAGATGTGAAAAGCAACTTGAGAGAATTAAATTGCTTGACTTAACTTTTACTAACAAGTTCTCTTCGGCTCACGGTACTACCAATCTAAGCATGAACGATGGAATAATTTCAAACTTTGACATTGTACCAAAAAAGGTGGGTTTTAAGGACCGACTTGTAATGGTCTTAGATGACTTAGTAAATGAATTCGAAGGTTTGAATCTTAGAGATATAAGAGCAGGATTTCCAGGAATAAGAGGACTGTTAACTTTCGGGCACCGTTACAACTATACTCATGTACAGTCGACTGTTGCAGTATTGAATAATAAAACGGTTGCTTATCACCCTATAGAGTTTCAGATGAATACTGCTTTCTCAAAAGCGTACATCATGGAATCTACTGGATCTAAAGCTGGAATTGCAGGAAATAATCTTTACATAGATAAACACCTCCTTAATTCCATAGAATCTATAGTTCTTGAAGAAAATACAGGTGATGACAAATTTAGAATTGAGAGTAATTTAAACGATAATCTAGAAGAAAAATACTTTTCAATATTTCGCGGCACGGATATTTTATTAAAACTCGAATTTGATAAAGATTCAATCGTGTACGATTCCAAAGGCATAAATACTACATTATTTAGATTTATTCGTAGAGAATCCAGACAAGACCAACTTGCTCATGAAGCTGAATTTTTAAGAGCACAACGATATTCACAAATGGAAAACGAAGAATTTCAGGATAATAGATAACGTGTGCTAACAGCACATTTGCAATAGGCAGGGTTTCGTCCTCCGCAGACAATTTTCTGGTAGTAGAAAGTTCAGTTCTCCGCATCAATATTAGTGCTTAAAAGCCCGCCCATCGCAAATCTGCAAAACCTTAGCGGTCATTGTAAATCGATATCATGCATATTTTGAAAGACAATCAAATAATACCAACCTTTTTTGCAAAACAATCTGATTTTAGAAATTGGTTGCAAAAAAATCATAAAAAGGAAACTGAGTTGTTAGTTGGCTTTTATAAGATTGGCAGTGGGAAACCCAGTATGACCTGGTCTCAATCGGTTGACGAAGCTCTTTGTTTTGGATGGATTGACGGTGTTAGAAAATCTATAAACAAAGACAGTTATCAAATTCGTTTTACGCAACGAAAGCCAACGAGTATATGGAGTGCGATTAATATCAAAAAAATTGAAGAGTTGACAAAGCAAGGACTTATGCAGCCAGCTGGACTTGCGAGTTTTGAAAAAAGAATAGAGAGTAAGTCCAAGATATATTCTTACGAAAAAGACGAAGTAGAATTAGCTCCGAATTTCAAAAAGCAATTTAAAGCAAACAAGAAGGCTTGGGATTATTTTCAATCACTAGCACCTTCATACAGAAAGGTATCAACACATTGGGTAATGAGCGCAAAGCAAGAGACGACACAAATAAAACGATTAAATCAACTTATCTCAGACAGTGCTGCAGGAACGAACCAGTGGAAAGACAATAAGTACAAGAAATGACCGTACAAAACGTTGGCTGCACAGATGATGCATAGAAAAACGGGGACGCCGGCGTTTTTGTAAGGGTCCGATCTCTGGGTGGCTATTAGATGGCATAAATGAAGTAAGAAACACGAACAATTTTCTATCCAATGATATTTCCTTTTTCGATTAGATTTTCCGCCCGACTTGCCACACACATAGGCAATCAAAATTATCCGACGGCTATGAAAGTGATAGAAACAGTTTTAAAGGAGAAAAAGGGGAATATAATACATCAAGGTGATAGTGAAATAACTTACAAAGGAACATCTTCGCTTTGGAAGACCAATATATTACAGCCCGTAGACAAAGGAACATTTAAAATTGATGAGGCAGAAACAACCGTTTTAAAGTATAAAATTTCATTTTCAAACCTTTTTGGCTTTGCTACAATAGCTGGACTCTTTTTTGGAGTAATTTCACAAGAGGTTTGGACTGGTATTACAGCCTTCGGATGGCTGGGCGGAATGAATTGGGTTATAGCATTAGTGCGACATAATTCAATGCTCACAGAGATTGTAGACGAAATAGACCTGCAAATCGGTAACAAGCCAAATGACTAAGAAAGGGCAACCGATAACACGGGGTTTGCAAAATAGCGGTGATGTGTTTTATGTAGTTTACTACTTTTAATTCGAGCCTGTGCAACCTAATAAAACGTTTAGTTTTTGCTTTCCTATTTTTCCTATCTTCTGCCTCGGTAAGCCTTTGAACGGGACTGGCGGCAGGTCCCTATTCAAAAGAGCTGGACCTTAATTTTGTCAGATCGTACTTCAGTACAATAATTTAAATATGCTAAAGATCTTTACCTGCCTTGTATTTCTAGTCAGTTTTTATGCGGCCAACTCGACCGCCCAACCTGTTCACCCGGATAGCGCCGGGCTGGCTTTAAAACAATTAACAGGAATAAAGCAACAACTTTTAAAGACCCTGGCTGCTCCGGCAACGAACAAGGTACCCACCATTCAAAGAATGCTGGAATTGGGCATGTGGAAGGAGGCAGCCCGGGAGATCGAAAGGAATAAAGTAACTTCTAAAAATTACAAGCTCCTTTCAGCTGAATACCTGGTCCTTAATAATCAATTCAAACAGGCTGAAAAGCTTGTCAATTCCGTTCTGGAATCAGATCCCCGGAATGAAAAAGCCGTTTTGATAAAAGCCTCATTAGAAATTCATGCATGGCGCCTCGATCAGGCAGTGACCATATGTGAACAGTCGTTAAAGCGGGGGCGTTCGGAAAAGCTGCAGCTCATGCTTGGTAGGGCAAGGCTGTTGCAGAAGGACTATACAGCTGCGCTGGCAATTGCTAAAAAGGTGTTACAACAAAACCCGGAGAGTGCGGGTGCTTTTTTACTCGAGGCAGATGTTTATTTCTGGAACCAGCAGCCGGAACTTGCGGAAGCACCTTTAAAAAGATCCCTGGAAATTGACCCCTATAATGCCGATGCCCGGTTTAGCTATGGCTACGCCATATGGAGAAGAGTAGATGCCACCCAGCTAAACGCCATGGCCTCCCAGTGGGAACTGGCACTGGCCATCAACCCGCTGCATTTTCAAACTCACTGGCACTGGGGAAACGGGCATACCAATCTGACTTACGCCGACTATTCAGAAAAGGATGACGATCTGGTACGGAAAGCGTTGGAGAAAGCCGATGACCTGGTTCGTAAAAATCAGGTACAGGCGGCAATCGACTTTAGCCGAAGCGTTGAAAAACAGTACTCCGGATCAGTGCTTCCCGCAATGCACCGGGCATCGATCTATTACACCGCTTTTGACATGGACCGGGCACTGAGGCTGGATTCTGCGGAAAATATTTTCCGGAAAATACTTTCAAAAAAGAGCCACTACGGTCCGGCTCATAATGGCCTTGCTGCGGTAGTTAAATCTAAGCGGATCCCTTACCTGGCCCGGTATGATTCAATTAGCAATAGCTTGCGGGAAACCCGTATCACCGACATGGACAACTTTCAGAAAGTCTTTCCTGATGTTAGTTATTTTCCGGGCGAAACCGCCAAAGCGATGGTTTGGAACCAGTTGTACGCGGCGGTGGTTTATTTTCCTTTTTTGTCAAAGCAGGATAATGCTTTCAGGATCCCGCCGCTGCACAACGATCTGGCCATTACTATGAATTCACCGGCTTTCCGTTATATGACCACATTTGACAACAGGCAATGGATGGATATCCGGGGAGTGGGAAGCGGAGCTGCGGCCATCGAATATGTGGAGCGCGGTGCATTCATGGAGCGCAATGTCATTCTTCATGAGTATGCCCATCTTTTTCATGGAAGTGTGCTCACAGACGCAGAGAACCGGAAGATAAGGGCTTTGTATTACCAGGCCATGAAAGAAAAACGTACACTCGATTACTATTCGCAGAATAATGAAAGTGAGTATTTCGCCCAGACCTACCCAGCATATTTCGAGCCTCTTAAACTGCATCCACTTGACTTTAAGTCTATGAACACTACTTCGGACCTTATTGCCAGGGACCCGGAGATGTACCGGTTTTTAGATGAGCTTGTGAAAAAGGAACGGGCTTACCTGGCCGGCGATAAAAAAGCCATGGCCAGTAACTGGTCACAAGTGTATGTGAACCTGAGTAATGAATCCAAACAAAAAAAACCGCAGCTCGCAGCAGCTTATTTAGATACCGCTTTGGTTTTTGATCAAAAATACCTCCCGGCTTTTTTAAGTCATTCGCAATTGAATATCGAAAAGCAGGATTTTAAAAAGGCAGCAGAGTGGCTAAAAAAAGCGGAGGAAATAGATCCTTTATACGCGCCGATTTATTCCGCCTATGCGGGCCTTTCGGCAGCCAGGCTTGCTGCTGATGAAATCGACCAGAAAACTTCTGTAAAAGAACAGGCCACTTATCTCGAAAGATCATTTCAACTGGAAACTGATTTCCAGGAACGAGCCAGCATAAATAGGATGCTGCGCGAAATGTATAAAAGCAATGGAATGCTTGCAGAGGCTATTGAAACTGCAACCGCCTATACTAAGGGCGGCTCAACCGTTTCTACTTATTTAAGGGACAGGAGGGATGATGCCGCTGCTTTCGCCGCCTTACTTAGATCTTCTTTGGGATATACCGATGAGGTTTCAATTTTGAAAAAGTTGGTAGATCAGAAACCTCAGAATTTTGAATACAGGAATATGTATGCTGATGCCTTATCTGAAAATAAGCAGTATTATGACGCTATCAGAACCCTTCAGGAGGCACAGCGAATTCTTGCGGCTTCAGGCAATGCACGTTCGGATTATACGCTTCGGCTGGCAGAATTATATACGATGCTTGGAGAAAAGGATAGTTCCGCCAGGTACATCAACCTGCTGACAAAAGCCCGGGTAAAAAACCAGGATAAACTAAGGTATGTGCGGTTACTTAGCACAACGGGTTCGCCGGAACAAGCTTTCTTGCTTTTGAAAAGCTTGCCTGTTAAGGGTGAGCCCTTTTATTTAGCTGATTATTTCTATACAAACGGCCGGTTACTGCAGGCAGACGGAAAAAGAAAGGAGAGTATCGCCGAATTTGAAAAAGCCTTAACAGCTAATCCTTATTTACTCAGTGCCGTTAAAGAGCTTATCAAAATTTATAAGGCTGAGGGGCAGGAAGTCAAGGCGAACGAAGTTCAAAGAAGCCTCCTAGCGTTGCCAATTCAACTTGGTCCGGGATATCAAAGCTCAATCGGGTATAATGAGTAGAGAATGAAGACAACAAAGCGGAAAAATTAATTTTAAAGGAACGCAATGACACCAGACGATAAGGTACAACCGCCGTGCTGTCAGCAGCTTTACCAGCCCGTTCCGGAACACCCGGCCAACAACCAATTGTTTCTGATCTTCCATTACGAGGATATTGCCTCAATTGACTGAAGCCTGTCAATGCTGATCATAAAGAATTTGTGAAGCTGGATGAAAGATGAGGAAAATCGGTAATTTAGTTTAGCTAATTTTTCGCTATGGACAGTATTAAACCGAAAGACATCGATGAGTATATAGCCGGATTTCCTGAAGATATTCAGGCGATCCTGAGGCAGGTGAGGGCTACGATCAGCAATGCGGCGCCGGATGCCCAGGAAACGATCAGTTACGCGATCCCTACCTTTACTCTGAACAAGTCAAATCTTGTTCATTTCGCGGGATTCAAAAATCACATTGGTTTCTATCCGGCTCCTACCGGGAGTGAAGCATTTAAAAAAGAGCTTTCGGTTTATAAAACCGGCAAGGGTTCTGTTCAGTTTCCCTTGAATAAGCCGATGCCTCAGAATTTGATCACTGAAATAGTGAAATACAGGGTTCAGGAGACGTTGGCAAAGGCAGGGAAGAAGAAGCAAGCTAACAAGGCTTAAGGCTGTCAGACGCATAAAAAAAGCCGCCCGGCAAGGACAGCTTTTCTGGTTAGGAAATATTGGTTCTATAATTTTTTGATCATAATATTCCGGTACCATACAAGATCGCCGTGATCCTGCAAGGCTATTTTACCTGATTTAAAGGTTCCGAATCCCGGCATGGTGGCAAATTTACTTCCCGCCAGCATAGTCCGCCAGTTGTCATCCCAAAGATTTGTCGAAACGACGGTAGTGCCATTCAGTTTAAAGTCCAGTTTACCGTTGTCGGAGATGATCTCGGCAAGGTTCCACTCACCGGCCGGTTTAACGGTTTCCTCACTGCTGGCGATCAGGTCATAAAGATCACCTGCACGGTGTTTGTTGATCTTCGCATCCGGGTGTCCGTTGTTATCCAGTACCTGCATTTCCGGCCCGGTATTATAGGTGTTCTTAAATTGCGTAGTGTCCTCATGAACATAGAAGATGATCCCGCTGTTGCCGTTTGCAGAAATTTTCCACTCCAGTTTCAGGTGAAAATTATCATACTCTTCGTTTGTCACCAGGTCACCGCCGCCCTGAATTTTTCCGTCCACTTTATTATTGGCATCAAGGAAAATTGCGCCGTCATTAATCTTCCAGGCCGCGCCTGCCTTATCTTTTCCGTAGGTATGCCAGTTATCAAGATTCTTTCCATCAAACAGAGAGATCCAGCCGTCTTTTGATTTGCTCATTGAATCGGTGTTTTTAACGCTGCCACAGCTTATTGTAAGGGCCGCGATCGAAAGTACAAATAGTGTTTTACGCATTTGGTCAGTATTTAGTGATCAGTTAATTCATTGCCGGTATCCTAGTGTTTTGGTAGGCTGTCTTTTTTTGTGGTGTCCGGAACTGTGGGATTAGTGCCGATCTTGGTAGCGTTGGTATCGACACTCGACTGCTGGGCAGCGGCACTGGGATTCTCACCCGGTTCAGCGGTAGCGGTCGTATCGGTAGCGGTCGTGTCACTAGCGGCTTCGGTTTTCGTATTGCTGTTGCAAGCCATCATGCTTGCTGACAGGGCTAACAGGATCAATAGTTTTTTCATAATATTTAGTGGCTTAATTAAATTCCCAGGATTTTCTTGTTCAGTTCCGCATCGGGAGCTGTACCGGCAAAGTCATCGAACGCCCGCTCGGTGACCCGGATGATATGCTTTTTAATGAATTCAGCACCCTCTCTCGCCCCGTCTTCGGGATGCTTCAGTGGGCATTCCCATTCCATAACCGCCCAGCCTTTAAAATCATATTGGGTCAGCTTGCTGAATATTCGTTTGAAATCGACCTGTCCATCACCCGGCGATCTGTAACGACCTGCACGGTCTGCCCAGCCCTGGTAACCGCCAAAGGTTCCCTGGCGGCCTGTGGGATTAAATTCCGAATCCTTCACATGGAATGCTTTGATGCGCTCATGATACAGGTCGATATATTCGATATAGTCCAGACACTGCAGGACGAAATGGGATGGATCGTATAGAAGGCAGGCTCTTGGATGCTCATTCACTTTGTCAAGGAACATTTCATAAGTGATGCCATCAAAGATGTCTTCTCCCGGATGTACCTCGTAACAAACATCCACTCCCTGTTCATCAAAATAGTTCAGGATAGGAAGCCAGCGCCTGGCCAGTTCCTTAAAGCCATCCTCTACCAACCCTTCGGGGCGTTGCGGCCATGGATGAAAGGTGTGCCACAATAGCGATCCGCTGAAGGTGGCATGTGCGTTAAGACCCAGATTTTTGGATGCCAGTGCGCCGTATTTCAACTGCTGGACAGCCCATTCGGTCCGGGCTTTGTATTGCCCTTTGAGATGTGAAGGGGCGAAAGCGTCAAACAAGGTATCAAAGGCAGGATTAACGGCTACCAGCTGCCCCTGTAAATGTGTTGAAAGCTCCGTGATCTGCAATCCGCACTGGTTAACGATTCCTTTGATCTCATCAGCATAGGTCTTGCTTTCAGCGGCCTTCTGCAGATCAATAAAGCGGGGATCGCCGGTCGGGATCTGCACACCCTCGAAGCCAAGGCTTTTTGCCCATTGACATATCGATTCCAATGAATTGAACGGAGCTTCGTCGCCTATGAATTGCGCAAGGAAAATTGCGGGTCCTTTTATAGTGGTCATTGATTAGATGTTAGTATTTAGTATCTAGATCTTAGTACTTAGCGTCTGTGCTCAGTACCTTGATAATTCTTAATTCGTAAATCTTAATTCTTAATTCTAAACTTCAAACTCCGTCCACTTCTCGTTGCTCTGGCTGCTGCGTACCACGTTATCGATAAACGCCATGCCTCTTACGCCGTCATCAACAGACGGAAAGTCAAGAGCTTCTGCCGGTGCCTCGGTGCCATCGATACGGGCGCCCAGGGTTAGGGCAAAGTTGCGATACAAATTGGCGAACGCCTCGAGGAAACCTTCCGGGTGCCCGCCGGGTGTACGTGAATTATGAATTGCATAGGAGGAAAGTCTGTCGCTATAGCCTGCGCCTGCCCGAAGGATCTGTGTCGGCTTGTCCAGCCATTTCACCAGTAACGTATTTGGCTCTTCCTGGCGCCATTCAAGACCGCCGGTTTCACCGTAGACCCGAATCTTTAAAGCATTTTCTTCTCCGGCCGCCACCTGCGATGCCATCAGAACACCGTTGGCTCCGTTATCGAACCGTAATAAAACATTTCCATCATCATCCAGCATCCGGCCTTCAACCACAATATTCAGATCAGCGCACATTCGGGTTATTTTTAGCCCTGATACATACTCGGCAAGATGTGCAGCGTGAGTGCCAATGTCGCCCATACTTCCGCTTTTGCCGCTTTTACCCGGGTCGGTTCTCCATGCAGCCTGGGCGTTGCCTTCACGTTCACTCAGCTTGCTAAGCCAGCCTTGCGGATACTCAACATAAATTTTACGAACCTTTCCAATTGCGCCTTCTTTTACCATCTGCCGTGCCTGCTTCACCATCGGGTAGCCGGAGTAGGTATGAGTCAGCAAAAGCAGCAAGCCTGTTTCTTTCACTTTTGCCTGAAGCTGCTTCGCTTCATCAAGGGAAAAAGTAATGGGTTTCTCGATCACGACATTGAAGCCATGTTCCAGGGCCATCATGGCTGGTGCAAAGTGTGCGAAATTCGGGGTTACGATTGTCAGGAAATCCATTCGCTGATCAGCGGGAAGCTGGCTTTCTTTTTCAATCATTTCCTGATAGGTTTTATAGGTCCTGTCAGGGGCTAGAAACAGCATTTTTCCGCTTTCTTCGGCGATATCAGGGTTAATGCTTAGTGCACCGCAAACTAATTCGACAAGGCCATCCATATTGGCCGCAAGACGGTGAATAGCGCCGATGAAAGCATCCTTGCCTCCACCCACCATTCCCATTCGTAATTTTCTGGTCATGTAAAAAAATTAAGATTAAGATGGATATTGATGTTTTTTAAAAATAAAAATATACATTTAATTTCTACTAAAATCTAACCAATAGTAATGAAATCAATTGTTTCCCTGAGGTTTTATTCTCAAAATGTACGAACAAAGTGTATTTACAACACATTCTGTCATTATTTGTTCGTCGGCGACTCACCCTCCCACACCGGAAACCATTGAAATCGTCACCGAAAATTTAAAACCGTAACCAATATATGATGAACTCTACAATTCGTTTTAAACTGTCAGCAATGATGTTCCTTGAATTTTTTATTTGGGGAGCCTGGTTCGTAACATTAGGTACTTTTCTTGGAAGTAACCTGAATGCATCCGGTTCGCAGATCGCAGCTGCTTTTTCTACCCAGTCTTTCGGGGCCATTATCGCGCCCTTTATTATTGGTCTGATTGCTGACCGGTATTTCAACGCAGAAAAGATATTGGGTATCCTTCACCTGATTGGTGCTATCCTGATGTACCTGATGTTTCAAAGCACCGATTTCGCTTCGTTCTATCCGTATGTTCTTGGCTACATGATCATGTATATGCCAACGCTTGCACTTGTTAACTCTGTTTCATTCAACCAGATGAAGGATCCGGAGAAGGAATTCTCAACGATCCGGGTATGGGGAACTATCGGCTGGATTGTGGCAGGTTTGCTTATTAGTTTTCTCTTTCATTGGGATTCTGCGGAAGGCAGATCCGAAGGCTTACTGCGGAATACCTTTTTAATGGCGAGTGTCGCATCCCTTGTACTGGGTCTGTTCAGCTTTATACTTCCGGCAACCCCGCCAAAGGCTAATAAAGATGAAAAAGTAAGTATTTCTGATCTTTTGGGACTGGACGCTTTAAGACTGTTAAAAAGCAGGAATTTCCTGATATTCTTTTTATCTTCCATATTGATTTGTATTCCGCTTGCATTTTACTACCAGAATGCTAACCCTTTCCTTTCTTCGATCGGCTTGGAGAACCCAACGGGTAAAATGACAATCGGACAGATCTCGGAGGTGTTGTTTATGCTGTTGCTTCCTATCTTCTTTAAACGATTCGGAGTGAAAAAAACCATCCTGGTGGGTATGCTGGCATGGGTGGTGCGTTACGTACTCTTTGCTTATGGCAACGCTAATGAACTGACATTTATGCTGATCCTCGGAATAGCTCTTCACGGTGTATGTTATGACTTTTTCTTTGTTTCAGGTCAGATATATACAAATTCCAAGGCCGGTGAGAAGTTTAAAAGTGCAGCGCAGGGATTAATTACCCTGGCTACTTACGGTGTAGGGATGCTGATCGGTTTCTGGGTTGCAGGTATGGTTACCGATGCTTATAAGCTCTCTGAGACTGAAAACAACTGGCAGGCAATATGGCTTATCCCGGCAGGTATCGCTGGTGTGGTAACAATTTTATTTGTTGTCTTTTTCAGCGATAAAGAAGATATTAGACAGGAATCCTCTGCGACCGGAAACTGATAACTGAAACAGGATCAATATTTATAAATAACCAACCTAAAAAAATAAATTATTATGGCTGAAAATACATATGATGCGATTGTGATAGGCTCCGGGATTAGCGGCGGATGGGCGGCTAAGGAACTTACCGAAAAAGGGCTGAAAACAATTATGCTTGAGCGGGGCGAGAATATTGAGCATATAAAGGATTATGTCAATGCAAATAAACATCCCTGGGAATTCCCCCATCGTGGCGGGCGTACCCAGCAAATGATTAAGGAATACCCGGTGCTGAGCCGTGATTATCCTTTAAATGAAACAAATCTTAACTATTGGACTGTCGAAAAGGATAGTCCTTATACCGAGGTAAAACCATTTGATTGGTTCCGCGGATATCACGTGGGCGGCCGTTCGCTGATGTGGGGTCGTCAGAGCTATCGCTTAAGTCCGATGGACTTCGAAGCTAACCTGAAGGATGGTATTGCGGTCGACTGGCCTATCCGGTATGAAGATCTGGCGCCATGGTATAGCCATGTGGAGAAATTTGCCGGCATCAGCGGAAATCGCGATGGCCTGGCACAATTGCCTGACGGTGAATTCCAGAAGGCGATGGACATGAACGTGGTAGAAAAACAAGTTGCAGCGCGCATAAAGGCTCATTATAAGGAACACCGGGACATGATCATGGGTCGGGTAGCCAATATTACAGAACCTTTACCTGGCCGTACCAATTGCCAGTACCGGAACAAATGCTGGCTGGGATGCCCTTTTGGTGCATACTTCAGCACGCAGTCTTCTACTTTACCGGCGGCAGTAGCCACAGGGAACCTGACTTTACGTCCTTTCTCTATTGTGACACGCATACTTTACGATAAGGATACCAAAAAGGCGAGGGGAGTTGAGATCATTGACGCCGAGACTAACCAAACCTATGAATACTTAGCGAAAGTGGTTTTCGTGTGTGCTTCGGCATTAAATTCGACCTGGGTCTTAATGAACTCAGCTACAGATGTATGGGAAGGCGGACTGGGCAGCACCAGCGGGGAGTTAGGTCATAACCTGATCGATCACCATTTCCGTGCGGGAGCATCAGGCTACGCAGAAGGATTTGATGATAAGTATACTTATGGACGTCGTGCAAACGGTATCTATATTCCAAGGTTCCAGAACATTCCGGGGGATAGAAAGCGGGATTACTTACGTGGTTTCGGATACCAGGGAGGAGCCAGCAGGGAAGGATGGAGCCGCGAGGTAGCAGAATTAAGCATTGGCGGAGAATTCAAGGATACTTTGTGTGAGCCGGGTCAATGGCGGATGGGTATCACCGGCTTTGGTGAAACCTTACCTTACCATGAGAATAAGATCACGCTCGACAAGTCGAAAAAGGATAAGTGGGGATTACCTGTTCTGTCTTTCGATTGCGAGATCAAGGACAACGAAATCAAGATGCGGAAAGACATGATGGAGGATGGAAAGGAAATGCTGGAGATTGCCGGGTTGAAAAATGTTACAACCTATGATGCCGGCTACACAATGGGTATGGGTATTCATGAAATGGGAACAGCTCGTATGGGAAGAGATCCTAAAACTTCGGTGTTGAATGGCAATAACCAGGTTTGGGATGCTACGAACGTATACGTTACTGACGGAGCGGCTATGACTTCTGCCGGTTGTCAGAATCCATCATTAACCTATATGGCAATGACTGCCCGTGCGGTTGATCATGCAGTGAAGGAACTTAAAAAAGGTAATATCTAAATGAACGCCTCCGGGCATAAATAAAAATATCATGGATAGAAGAGAAGCTATAACAAAAGTAAGCTGGCTGCTGGGAGGAACGATAATCGGTGCCAACCTTTTCCTCGAGATCGGATGTACTCCCTCGCCTGACAAGGCGGCAAGTGCGGGTTCATTTTTTAATTCCGACACAATTGCATTATTAGACGAGATGGGCGAGACCATTTTGCCTGCCACCAGCACTCCGGGTGCCAAGGCTGCGAAAGTAGGTGAATTTATGAATGTAATGGTTCGCGACTGCTATACCCCGCGAGATCAGGCAATTTTCCGCGAGGGCTTGGAAAGAATGGATGAGCAATGCAAAAAAGAACATGGTAAATCCTTTATGGAGTGCAGTGCTGCAGAAAGAACAGCTTTCTTAACCAAAATGGACGAGAAACAAAAGGCCTATATGAAAGAAAAATCTCCGGAACAGCCTTCGCATTATTTTCGCATGCTAAAGGAACTTACGATGCTGGGTTTCTTTACTTCAGAAGTTGGAGCCACTAAAGCTCTGCGCTATGTCGCAATACCCGGGAAATATGACGGCGATTATCCTTATAAAAAAGGGGATAAAGCCTGGGCTACCTGATCCTAGCTAACTTTAAAGGGTAATTAATATTTAACCATCTGCGAATTTTTAACAGGATAATTATGGCTGAAACTAAGGCAACAAGCAGGAGAGATTTCGTTAAAACGGCAGCAATAGCCGCTGCCGGTTTTATGATCGTGCCCCGGTATGTATTAGGGGGAAAAGGATATACAGCGCCGAGCGACCGCCTGCTGATAGCCGGTATTGGCGTCGGCGGAAAAGGTGAAAGTGATCTGACTGGATTTTACGGTGGCGGAAAATGTGATGTCGCCTATCTCTGCGATGTGGATACCAACCGGGCGGCCGGATCAGTTAAGCGGTTCCCGAAAGCGAAGTTTTACAAGGATTGGAGGGAGCTCTTTGACAAGGAGTCCAAGAACTTTGATGCGGTTTCTGTCGCAACACCAGACCATAATCATGCTATCATAACAATGGCTGCTATGCAGATGGGAAAACATGTATATGTTCAAAAGCCATTGACGCATGACATCTACGAGGCAAGAATGCTGACAGAGGGCGCCAAGCGTTACAAAGTAGTAACGCAGATGGGCAACCAGGGAGCTTCCGGTGACGGAGTCCGTCAACTGCGGGAATGGTATAATGCCGGCGTAATAGGTGATGTTCATACTGTTTATTGCTGGACTGACCGCCCCGTGTGGCCGCAAGGCATTGCATGGCCCGCTAAAAAGGCTGATATTCCAGCAAACCTGGATTGGGATCTATGGCTGGGAACAGCTCCTGAGAAGGATTATATTGAGAAACTTGTGCCGTTTAACTGGCGCGGTTGGTGGGATTACGGCACCGGGGCATTGGGAGATATGGCTTGCCACCTGGTGGAAGCGCCTTTCCGCGTTCTGGGACTTGGTTATCCGACGGAGGTTGAAGCCAGTGTTGGCAGTGTATACGTGGATGAGTTCAAGAGGGGTTATTTCCCTGAAAGCTGTCCCCCTTCTTCACATGCTATCATGACCTTTCAATCTGCTAAAAAGGGCGGATCTCCGATAAAACTGCATTGGATGGATGGCGGTATACAGCCCGAACGTCCGGAGGAATTGGGACCTAATGAGAGGATGGGTGACGGAGGTAACGGAGCTTTGTTTATTGGTACAAAAGGCAAAATGATGTGCAGCACCTATGGCCGCGATCCAAAATTGCTGCCTCTTTCCAGAACGTCTGAGGTTAAGACCCCGAAAACTATTCCACTTGTTCCCGGTGGCGAAGCAGGACATTATACGCAATGGGTTGATGCTGCTATCGCAGGTTACGGGAAAATGGAGCTGAGTTCCGATTTCTCAATTGCCGGACCTTTGACAGAAACCGTTCTGATGGGGAATCTTGCAATCCGTGGGTTTGATATACGTAAGCAAGCGCCGGATGGTAAGGGATACAGTTACCCGGGGAGATACATTAAGTTACTTTGGGATGGTCCAAAAATGAGGGTGACGAATTTTGATGAAGCAAACCAGTTCGTAAAACGCGAATACAGGAAAGGCTGGAATTTAACAGTCTGATAGCATTCAGGTTAGTTGTAAATCACAAAATATAAAGAGCGACATCCGTATTGCGGTTGTCGCTCTTTATTTTCTTCGTTATAGGGTTAATCAGTGATCTCGATCTTAAGGATCTGACCGCCGCCTGCGTTGGAAACAGGTCCGAAACCTACATTGGATACATAAAGATTCCCGTCAGGTCCGGTTGTTATGGCGGTAGGAAGGACGAGCCCCTCCGCAATCGTTTCTTTATTGCCTTTGCCATCTGTACGGATAACCCTTCCTGTACCTGGAGTCGGAAACGGGTTGTTCGTGGTGTTTTCAAGGACATATAAGCGATTTTTCTTATCGAAAGTAACCCCCAGAATAGTTGTGAAGCCGGTTTCTGATATTTTCAGATCTCCTTTTAAGCTGGATGTATAAACGTTTGAACTGCCCTGAACGATAGGAAAGGTGTTCAGGTTACCAAAATAAAATTTGTCACAGTATGTAACGGATGTTGGAACGATATGTCCGTAAACCGCAGATATGTCCGCAACACGGGTTACCTTGCCGCTGGTAGTTATTTTAACGAGTTCTCCCTGATTTGCGTTCATCGCGTAAAAATTGTTGTTCAGGTAGACCATACTATACCATTCTCCATCGTACTGGAAGTCTGCCGGAGGTGCCGCTACCGGATTGTTTTTTACCCATTCGCTTAAATTGGCTACCAATACCGGTGGGCCGGAAGGTTTAACCAGGTATAATCCGTTGGCTTTATCGGGAACACCATGCGAACAACCTCCGCCGGTGACCAGGGCGTAAAGATCCTTCCCGCAAAAACCGATATCACCAACCCCGCTTACAGACGGGTCAGCTGCACCCTGAGATGAAGGAAATTGGTCGGAAACTGTTGTTCTTTCGCCGGAAGGACTGATCTTTGAAATTCTTCCGCCGACAGGGCTACCAAGATATGGACCAACAAAAGGCACCTGCTCACATTGCCCGACAGTTGAATTTGTGCCGCCGGTACCCCCTTCAGCAACGTAAAGGTAACCGTCCGGACCGAATTCCAGTCCCCGGGGATTCATCAGGCCGGTCGCGAAAACAGAATAGGTTTCAAAGGTTTCGTCAGGGCCTGACTGGAAAGCCTGCGGTGACTCTTTTTGACAAGATAGGATGAGGGAAGCAGCAATAGCGAATGTGCCTAACTGCAGTAAACTTTTTGTTTTCATAAAAACCTCCTTTTTGAATGATAGATGTATTGTTAGAGTTTAAGTCAAAGATGTTTTTGAGCTATTCGCTAATTCACAGCACATTTTTTAATCAGGAACGGTCTAACAGGGCATCGGGGGGATATTAGGCAGATGGAAGAAAAAGCAGAAAAATTAAATGATGCTTTTAAAAATACAAAGAAAGATTAAAGTATAGAATCAAAAATTCACAAATATGAAAATCGGTCAATACTTCTCCTGTTACTGGATCAACAGATTACAGCCCCTGATATCACTGTGATCAAAACGGCCTAAGACCTCAAAACTCCCGTCCTGATAAAATTTCCCGAGATCCTGCGTAGCTATGAAGGAGCATGAATTGATGTTTGCCAGATCAATAACATTGATTCCGCCTGTTTGACCTGAATCAAGTAATTCAAGAGGATCATTGGTATTCCGGATAGAAATTTTCATCCAGGACGGAACATGAAAGAGACCACCCCCCTTTGAATAGGCCTGGGACAATAATTCAGTCATCCCATATTCCGAATGTATGGCCGGAACTCCGAAGCCCTGGCAAAGGGCTTCATGTAGCTCTTCGCGAATCATCTCCCTGCGTTTTCCTTTCATTCCGCCTGTCTCCATGACGATCAGTTCGGGAAATTCTACAGTATGGCTTTCTGCGAAATCAAGCAGCGCATAAGTTACACCGATAAGTATCGTGTGCTTCTTGTCTCTCTTTAACCGGTGGAGTGTTTCTGCTAGGTCGCTGTGATTGTATAAGAAGTATCCGCTATCTGGCTGTCCCCGTTCGATAAGATCGTCGATCATATAGATCAGCGAAGATCCTTCACGCTCCTGGTATGAGGGGAGGAGGGCGAGTATTGCATAATTCTGAATGTCGCCATAAAACTGTTGGAAACAGGTTCTGTAACTTCGTTCGTAAATGCTCAGATCACTTACAGGATGCCTGCTCTGAATTGCTCCGGTTGTTCCTGAGCTGGTAAAAACGATCTCATTAGCGTCGAATGAGGAAGTGATCTGGTGGGTCTTGAAGAACTCAATCGGTAAATAGGGGATATCATCCAGACTTAACACTTTGGAAACATCAATCCCCAGATGGCTTAGAAAAGCCGAATATATCTGGCAGTTAGCTGCCTGAAACCTGAAAATATCTAAGGCAAGTTTCCCGAATTCCTGTAAGTTACTGACCGAAAAGATCTCGTCCGACGTGATGTTTTTCACGTGCCAAAGATACAATTTCTCCTAAGCTCCCTTTAAGCCCCTGTGGGATTTAAATGCATTCGCTGACAGGAAACCGGCAAGTGCGGAGATACCTCCCACGAGGCCGCCAATGATCCCGGTTGCGAGGAGCATGAATATCCAGTTAAATGATCCTGGCGGCAGCATGAACATTTCGCCGACACGATTAGCCAGCAGATGTTCATTGGGAACAGACTTGAATACTCCCATAAGGATCCACAGTAAGAAAATTGCCATGAAGCCTGAGCCGAACGCTTGACCTGCACTGCGTGCTTTCCAGGAGGCCAGTGCAAAGGCAACGAGGGCGATGATCCACCAGGGAAGGAAGAACTGCAGGATCAATGAAATGATTATGATGAGGAATATGAGGATCATGAATTAATTTTTAAAAGGTCAAATCTTATTACTTACAACTTATCACTTACTACTTAGCACTTAATTTCCAGGTCGCACTGATCCTTTTTGACTGCTCGTTTTTCGATCTTAAAAAAAGCAATTCGTTGAGTTTACCGCTGCTCCAGGTATCAATCATATCGTCATAGTAAAAACTGCCTGGGTTTCCGGATTCTCCGCCGGGAAAAACGCCATAGCCCTTAACATTTTTTCCGAGCTGGATGACCATGCGCCATGAAGGACCATTGGTTTCACTCATAGCATTCACAGAAGATTTTGAACCGCCATTATTGATGAACTTTGAACCAAAACCACCAATCTTTGCCAGATGCGGAACATGACTGTGCTTGACATTTCCCCATTCCCATCGGTCGGATATTGATCCATATTTATTTTGCAGGCTGTCAACAGCTGCAATGAAGCTTAACCGGATTATATCGGCTTTCGTTTCCTTAGGTGCCGTATTAATATTGTCATACCAGCGCGCGTCAGGTTCGTTCAGCAGCATTTCGACCATACGGTCGCGGGAAGGATACCTCATAGGACGATCGTCTTTTGTGAATTCATCATCCCAGATATTTTTTTCCACCAGCTTTCTCCAGATCTCGAAGATACTGGCGCCCTTCTCGTCCGGATCATAGGAGTTATTCCATTCGCTGACAATCTGTAAAGCTTCTTTTTGGGATGCATTAAGGCTCTCCTGTTTCAGTGCTCGAATCAGATCTAACCTGATGTTCTCAGCAAGGATGCTATAGTTATCGTTTTGCAGATTTCTCAAACTGTCTACCGAAGCCTTGCTCATGGCCGCCAGGCGTCGGTTTATACGGTGTCCGCGTTCGTAGTCCGCGAATTCCCAGTTTATGTAATAGGGGTAGGTTTGATCGGTTGATGACTGGTTAGCAGAACTCACAAAACCACGGGCCGGGTTTTTGACCGTTGGATTATGTTCTGCGGGAATACGTCCGTGCCAGTCATCGGATGCCAGGCTGCCGTCCAGAATGAATTTGCCCTGGTCTTTATACTTTAAAGGGAAATAACCATTCGGGGTAATTGCGATATCATTCCCCGCGCTGGCAAAAATGAAGTTCTGAGCGGGGGCATTAAAATACGTTATCGCCTTGCGGTAATCGTCATAATTTTTGCTGCGGTTTAGCTGATAAATTGCCCGGAACTCATTTGATGGATCATGAGCAACCCAACGTAAAGCATGACCGGCGGGAATATTATCGACCTTAGCGAAGTTTTTAGGTTTCTGACCTTCCAGGTAAACAACAGGACCGTGATGGGTGTAGTATACCGTGTCAGTTACCAGGCCGCCATCACGTACCTTAATCGTTTCAATTCGCGGCTTAACTTTATTCCAGGCGTTATTGTACCAGTACTCTTTTTTCGTATTGTCTTTAAAATTAATCTTATACCAGTCGAGCACATCGGCGTCTACATTCGTTACGCCCCAGGCTACGTCTTTATTAAATCCTATGATCACCCCGGGTGCTCCGGGTAATGAAACACCATAGACATTGGAGTCATCACCCGCAAGCTGTATCTGATACCAAATGGACGGAAGGCTTAATTCGAGGTGTGGATCATTAGCCAGCATTGGAAAACCGGTTGTTGATCGTGCGCCTGAGACAGCCCAGTTATTACTGCCGATACCCTCGACCTTCTCTTTGGTTATAATGTTTTCGCCGCTGGTGTTTGCTAACACTGCCGGAGGCTGAGGTATTTCGACCGGTTTAAAATTCCATTTTGTTCCGGCAGGAATGATCGGATCTTCCCGGTAAGGATAGTCGGGGAACAGGTTTTTAACTACTTCAGGACCGTATTCGTTCAGAATGTTGTTCATATAAAACTCATTCGATCCGCCAGACAAGGTGGCGGACATTAACTTTAGCAGGAATGCCGAGTTGATGATCTTCCATTCTTCCGGTTCATAATTGAGAATTTTAAATTCGATTGGATAATCAGAGGGGCTTAGGGAATTAATGTAAGCATTTACCCCATCGGCATAGGCCTGCATCACTGCAAGCATCTGAGGATCTTTCTGCATCGCTTTAACCATATTTTCGGCGCCAAAGGTCATACCCATGCGACGTTGATACTTATCCAGTACAATAGCTTTTTCGCCAATTACTTCAGATAAACGCCCCGAAGCGAAGCGGGTCTGAAAGTCCATCTGCCATAAGCGGTCCTTAGCGGTAATATAGCCCTGGGCAAGAAATAGATCGTGATCATTTTCGGCAAAAATGTGCGGAATCATCTGATTATCAAAGCTAATTTGGACTTTGCCCTGCAGGCCATCTATCTTAAGTTCCTGATTCTTACTTAAATTCCTCGGCTCAGCATTCTGCCAGAAACCGTGAAAGGGGTCCAGGAACTTTCCCAGAGGCGGGATATCACCCAGTTTTGAATTTAAAACAATCACCAGTATGAGGGCAACTGATAGTGCTATTACTGCTTTAAGTAGCTTCATTGAGAGTTTTACTTGGATATGCTTACTAGGTAATGTTTAAAGAATTGGTGATTATGAGTAGTTCTTCCTGACGCATGTGGTTTTTTAAAACGCTATTGCGAATTGAGGAACTGTTTGGCTGATAAATATGTGAAAATTTTAATGCCTCTGCAAAACACTATTTTGTTACCTCAATTCTTAGAAGTTATCCGCCTCATTAAATATTAAATTTGCTATGCGTGCATAAAATAAACACTTCATTTTGTTTAAAATCAAAATAAGTACTATGTTTAGCATAACTAACTCTAATTAACCAATCTTTCTAATCTAAATTTTATGCGGAAAATTTTTACCCGTTTAACCAGTACCCTGGTTCTTATTGCGGTAATCAGTTCGATGGCTTTTGCTCAGGGCGTTACCATATCGGGAACTGTTAAAGACAAGGCGACTAATGAGGTATTACCCGGAGTTGCCATTGTAGTAAAGGGGACAAATGTGGGCACATCGAGTAATGAAAATGGTAAATTTTCATTCACAACTTCGGAAACTGCGCCGTTTACTATCGTGATAAGCTATTTGGGTTATAAAACCCAGGAGCAAATTATTACCGCTTCTACAACAAATCTCCAGATCGGATTGGAAAGTCAGGCTATTCTTGGCCAGGAAGTTGTAATCGCCGCTTCGCGTACTCCCGAAAAAATCCTGGAATCACCTGTATCTATTGAGCGTGTAGGATCCGCTGCGATTCGAGAAATGGCTGCACCGACATTTTATGATGCCCTGGCGAATCTGAAGGGTGTAGAAATGAGTGCCCAGAGTTTGACCTTCAAATCAGTAAACACACGCGGCTTCAACTCGAATGGTAATACGCGTTTTAACCAACTTATCGACGGAATGGATAACCAGGCACCCGGTCTGAATTTTTCGGTAGGTAATATCATCGGTATTTCGGAGTTGGACCTGGATAATGTAGAGTTACTTCCAGGTGCATCATCAGCGCTATATGGTGCGGGTGGTATTAATGGTACAATGTTGTTAAGTTCAAAAAGCCCTTTCAATTATCAGGGTTTAAGCATGCAGGTAAAATCAGGGATCAATCATGTGGATGATCCTCTTCAAAATACCCAGAACTTCCAGGATATAGCATTCAGATATGCAAAATCATGGAACAATAAATGGGCGTTCAAAACCAATATATCATATCTCCAGGCGAAAGACTGGCAGGCGGGCAACTATTCAAATTTTGACCGCACCGGTCGTATGGTTAAGGAAGGCGACAGAAGCACTGATCCTAACTATGATGGAATAAATATTTATGGCGATGAGGTGAATGCTAATATGCGTAACGTAGCCAATTCAGTTCAGAATGCAACAAGGGCTGGAGTTGCTGCTGCAACCGGAGGCGCCATTCCAGATGTAATAGCGCTGATCAATGCAAGCCTGCCCTTGCCAACCACACCAGCGCAGATCGCAGGCTTCCTGGGGGCTATTCCCGCACCTCTAAGACCGGCGGTTCAAAACGTTCTTCCTTTTAATATCGGTTTACGTTCCGGAGCAATTCCTGACCAGGCTGTTTCCCGGACAGGTTATACCGAAAGCTACCTGGTAGATTACAATACGGAGTCATTCAAAACCTCAAACTCCCTGCATTACAAGATCAGTAACACGATCGAAGCTGTCGCCCAGGCTAATTGGGGTTCCGGAACCTCGGTATATACAGGTTCGGACCGTTACTCTCTTCGTAACTTCAGTATTGGTCAGTATAAGTTAGAGGTGAAGGGACAGGATTTCATGGTTCGCGGTTATACCACCCAGGAGAGATCTGGTGATTCATATATTTCATCGATCCTTGGAAGTTATATAAACGAAACCTCAAAGGCTTCAACTACTTGGTTCCCGCAATACGTTGGAAATTATGTTGGTGCGGTAGCTGCAGGTGCACAGCCTGGTCAAGCTCATAACCTGGCCCGTCAGGCAGCTGATGTCGGACGTTTCGAACCTGGTACACAGCAGTTTGAGGCTGCCAAAAAGAAGATCATGGATACAAATATCAGTGATCCAACGGCCTTAGGCGCAAAGTTCAATGACAAAACTAATTTATGGCATTATGAAGGGATGTATAATTTTACGAATGCCTTTAAAAATGCCGTGGAATTCCAGGTGGGAGCATCATATCGCATTTACGATCTGAATTCCGGTGGAACTATTTTCGATGATCTTAACCGCGAAATCAATATTAACGAATATGGTGGTTTTGCGACCCTTGGGAAAAAATTGCTGGATGATAAGCTCAAGTTAACTTTTGCGGGTCGTTATGATAAAAGCAGCAATTTCGAAGGCCGCTTCACTCCGCGTATTACAGGAGTATTTACTGTAGCACCGAACAATAATATCCGCCTTTCCTATCAAACCGGTTATCGTAATCCTACCACGCAGAATCAATACATAGATCTGTCAGTTGGTGGTGGTTCAACACGCCTTATTGGAGGTATTCCGGAAATGATTCAGAAATACGACCTATACAATAACAAGCCTTATACTGATGTCAGCTATCGTGCCTTTTTAGCGTCGGCTTCCGCGGGTGCACCAAACCCGGCATTACTGCAGCAATATACCTTTAGCGCGGAAGGCGTTCAGCCGGAAAGTGTACAGGCTTATGAGTTAGGTTACAAAGGTTTGTTAGGTCCGAACGTTTTACTGGATGCTTACGGCTATTATAACCAGTATAAGAATTTTATTACCGCTGTTGAAGTATTCCAGGGGAATGCTACCGGAACGACTTTTACAAAATTTGGCGCTCCTGTGAATGCCGAAGGTGAAGTGACATCGTACGGAGCAGCCTTAGGTTTAGATTATATGATCGGCAAATTCAACGTGAACGGTAACGTTTCTTATAACGAGATCGGCGATTTGCCGGCTAATTATATTAACGATTTTAATACGCCAACAATCCGTTACAACCTCGGTTTTGGTAGTCGCGAAATCACCAAGAACGTGGGCTTCAATGTTTCTTACCGCTGGCAGGATGCATTCTACTGGACATCTTCCTTTGCCTCCGGGAATGTTGATTCTTTCGGAACACTGGATGGCCAGGTTAACTTAAAGATCCCTTCAGTAAAAGCGATGATCAAGCTTGGAGGTTCTAATATCTTAAACAATTACAATGTGACTTCCTATGGTAACCCGGCAATGGGAGCCATGTATTATATTGGCTTTACATTCAATCAGTAAGCCGCTAAACTTTTAAAGCCCTGTTTGGTATTCATCAGACAGGGCTTTTTGCTTTTTATGGGTCACACCCGATCAAGCCTCAAAAACGCATTAGTTTTACCATCACGTAAAAATTCTGATAATAAAATATAATTTAGTGTGCTGATTACACCGCTCTATGAAATATAAATTTTACTGCCTCATACTCCTGAGTTTTTTTTCCATAAATTTCACATACGGGACGATTGCACCCCTCGACCGGATTGAGCCGGCTTTCTGGTGGGCCGGAATGAAAAATCCCAAACTTCAACTAATTGTCCACGGGGCCAATATAAGCAGCCGGGAAGTGCAGTTATCTTATCCCGGAGTTACCTTAAAGAATGTAAATAAAGTAGAGAACCCCAATTACCTTTTTCTTGATCTCGAGCTTGCACCGGATGTACAAGCGGGAAAGTTCAACATCAATTTTAAGAAGAAGGGAGATAAGGCATTATCATACAGCTACGAACTGAAATCACGAAACCAATCTGCGAAAGCTCAGGGTGTCACTAATAAGGATTTTGTCTATCTTATTATGCCTGACCGTTTTTCCAATGGCGATAAGACAAACGATGTGATTAAAGGAATGAATGAAACGTCTCTTAATCGCGATTCTATGTATTTGCGGCATGGCGGTGATCTGCAGGGTATTATTAACCATCTGGATTACCTGCAGGAATTGGGAGTGACTACACTTTGGCTAAATCCGGTGCTTGAAAATGACCAGCCGAGGACTTCTTATCACGGTTACGCGAATACGGAGAACTATAAGATAGATCGTCGTTACGGCAGCAATGTGCTTTATAAGAAGCTGGTGGATGAGCTGCATAAACGCGGAATGAAAATGATGAAGGATCTGGTTCATAATCATGTGGGAACCGAGCATTGGACAATTAAAGATCTGCCTTCAAAAGATTGGGTGCACCAATGGCCTTCTTTTACCAAGACATCTTACAAGGATCAGGTTTTGTTTGACCCTTACGCATCCCAGGCTGACAGGAAAGCCATGACAGACGGCTGGTTTGACAAGCATATGGCGGATATGAACCAGTCAAATGTTTTTGTTCGTAATTACATTACTCAAAGTCACATCTGGTGGGTAGAGTACTCAGGACTTGACGGTTTTCGGTTGGATACATATGCATATAATGATGCAGGCTATATGGCTGAGTGGGCACGGGCCGTTAGTGCCGAATATCCTGACCTAACCTACTTCGGTGAAACCTGGGTTCATGGTATTCCTAACCAGGCATTTTTTACCGAAGGCAACACGATCAACCAAAACTTCGATACGGGTTTGCAATCGGTGACTGACTTCCAGGCGCTGTGGGGGATCAACGAGACGTTAAACGGAAAGTTTGGATGGAATGAAGGCGTAAATAAATTATATACGACTATCGCAAGCGACTTCATGTATAAAGATCCGACCAGGTTAGTTGTATTTCTTGCAAATCACGACCTTCCGCGTTTTTTTTCAGTTGTAAAGGAAGACCTGAAAAAATATAAAATGGGTATCGCCTGGCTTCTAACCACAAGGGGCATACCTCAATTTTACTACGGCGATGAAATTCTAATGAAAGGGCTTACAAATCCTGATGGCCTGGTTCGTCTCGATTTTAAGGGTGGCTGGCAAGGAGACAACCACAGCAAGTTCACAGCTCCCGGAAGGACTACAGACGAGAATGAAGCGTTCAATTTTGTTAAGAGGCTGGCAGTCTACCGCAAACAATCGCCTGTACTTCAAACCGGTAAATTGATGCAGTATGTGCCTGAGAATGGCGTTTATGTGTACTTCCGGTATAATGCCGATAAGACTGTTATGGTTGTAATGAACACGAATAATGAAGACACCAGTGTGTCGACAGGCAGATTTTCTGAACGTATCGGCAAAGCCTCAAGGGCGGTTAACCTGATAACTGATGAATCTGTTACTTTAAGTGATAAGCTAAATATTCCGGCGCAGACAACTTCCGTTTTTGAATTAAATTAAGAGATGTCAAATATTAAAGCCTGCATTTTTGACCTTGACGGGGTGATCGTAGATACTGCCGTCTATCATTATAAAGCGTGGAAGCGTCTTGCCAATGAACTGGGTTTTGACTTTACCGAGGAAGCTAATGAAAGGCTGAAAGGTATCAGCCGTAAGGAATCACTTGAACTGATCTTAGGTTGGGGAGGGGTAGAAAAGCCGGAACCTGAAAGAGATGAGCTTGCACATCGTAAGAATAGCTGGTATGTGGAAATGATCTCTGAAATGACTCCTGCCGAGATCTTGCCGGGTGCCCGGGAATTTCTGTCTGACTTGAAAGGGGCGGGTTATTTGATCGCACTGGGGTCAGCAAGTAAAAACGCCGGGATCATACTTACTAAAGTAGGTTTGAACGATTACTTTGACGCCATCGTGGATGGGAACATTATTACTGCCTCTAAACCTGATCCGCAGGTTTTTCTGATGGGTGCCGAAATGCTGGGTGTTGCGCCGTCAGAATGTGTGGTGTTCGAGGATGCGATCGCAGGTATAGAAGCGGCTAAGGGTGGTGGGATGAAAGTAGTGGGCATTGGGTCGCCGGAAAATCTCACAGGAGCAGATCTGGTGATTGCCGGCTTGCACGAAATGAACTTGGAAAAACTAGAAAAACTTTAATGATAGTGCTCCCCTGTAACCTTCGCAAGAAGGGATAATGGGGTTAAGCGGTGATGTGGCTCATGAAAAATTACATAAAAACTGACGAGTGGAATATAATTGAGGAAGGATTTGATCCTCACCTTAATAAGATATCTGAGAGTATCTTTAGTTTGGGGAATGGCAGGATGGGCCAGCGAGCCAATTTTGAAGAAACCTATACAGGGGAGACCTTGCAGGGGAATTATGTGGCCGGCGTTTATTATCCTGATAAAACCCGGGTTGGATGGTGGAAAAATGGTTATCCGGAATATTTTGCCAAGGTTTTAAATGCCGCCAACTGGATTGGAATTAACATAATCGTTCAAGACGAGACTCTTGATTTGAATACCTGCTTAGTCACCGATTTCCGTCGTGTTCTAAATATGCGGGAGGGTTACCTGGAGCGTTCTTTTACGGCCCAACTAGCAAGTGGCAAGAAACTGAAAGTAACTTCTCTCCGTTTCTGCAGTATGGCTGACGATGAAGCCGGAGCAATCCGGTACAGCATCACGCCATTGAACTTTGATTCTCCCATCACAGTTATTCCTTTCATTGATGGCGATGTAAAAAACCAGGATGCGAATTATGATGAAAAATTCTGGGATGAAGTTCAGAAGTGTTCATTTCCGGATAGTGCTTACTTAACTCTTCGTACTAAAAAGACAGCCTTTGAGGTATGCACCGGGATGAAAGTAAGTTTGAGTCTCGATGGTGTGACAATTCCCTTTGAATCCTCATCGATAGAAAGAGATAAGTTTACTGCCATCGAAATTCAGCAGGTAGTAAAGGCTAATCAAACCCTGTCCGTATATAAATATGCGGCGAACCTTTCATCTGAAAATCATCCTAAGGAAAGCCTGTTAGAAGCCTGTACAAAAGTAATTAGCCAGATCACCGAAAAGGGGTTTGAGAAAATGCTTCAGGAACAGGTCGATGCCTGGGAGAAGAAATGGGAACACGGTGATATTGTTATTGAGGGCGATCCGTCGGCTCAGCAAGCTATCCGCTTTAATATATTTCAACTGAATCAAACATACACCGGGGAAGATTCACGTCTGAATATAGGTCCTAAGGGCTTCACAGGCGAAAAATATGGCGGGTCTACTTATTGGGATACTGAAGCTTATTGTGTGCCCTTCTACCTGGCAACGGCTGATCCGCAGGTAACCCGGAATCTCCTCATTTACAGATACAATCATCTTGAAAAGGCGATAGAGAATGCCGCCAAGTTGGGTTTTACCAATGGCGCTGCACTGTATCCCATGGTGACCATGAACGGCGAGGAATGCCATAATGAATGGGAAATAACTTTTGAGGAGATCCACCGGAACGGTGCGATAGCCTTTGCGATATACAATTACATCCGCTATACAGGAGACGAAAGCTATCTCCAGGAATACGGTCTGGAAGTACTCATCGGAATAGCCAGGTTCTGGGCTCAACGTGTGAACTGGAGCGCCAACCTTAACAAATACGTTATGCTGGGTGTCACAGGGCCGAATGAATATGAGAATAACGTAAATAATAACTGGTACACCAATACGATGGCCGCCTGGTGTTTGCAATATGCTGCGGACGCTTTGGAGCTGGTTAAGCGTAATTCCCCCGGCCAATATGACGCTTTGATCAATAAGACAAAGCTGGATGTAGCCGGAGAGGTTTCTGAATGGGAGAAAATTATTGCTAACTTATATTTCCCTGAAGATAAGGGATCCGGGATCTATCTTCAGCAGGATGGGTATCTGGATAAGGAGCAGGTCCTGGTTGAGGATCTGCGCGCAGAAGACAGGCCTTTAAATCAGAAATGGAGCTGGGACCGCATATTACGGTCGTGCTTTATTAAGCAGGCGGATGTACTGCAGGGACTTTATTTCTTTGAAGATCAGTATGATCTTGAAACCATCCGGCGTAATTTCGACTATTATGAACCGAGAACTGTTCACGAAAGTTCATTGTCGCCATGTGTGCATGCTATATTAGCCGCACGACTCGGAAATCTTGAGAAGGCATATGAATTTTATCTTCGCACGGCCCGTCTTGATCTCGATGACTATAACAATGATACTGAGGATGGCTGTCATATAACATCAATGGCAGGAACCTGGATGAGCGTTGTCGAAGGATTTGCCGGTATGCGGGTTCAGGATGGCTGCCTGGTTTTTAACCCTTTTCTTCCCGGTAAATGGAGTTCGTTCTCATTCAAAATTGGATTTCGCGGTGTCTTGCTTACCGTGAAGGTTGCAAAAGACGGGGTTAATATCAGCAATGAGTCTGCGGGAAACATTGATATTTCTGTTTATGGCCAGGTTTATACACTCACCTCAAATTCCAATATCACAGCTGTAAATGAGTTTAGACAATAAGATTGCAGTAGTCACTGGCGCTTCCCGTGGCATAGGAAGGGCAATTGCTCTGGAACTGGCGCGGCAGGGCGCGTACGTCATAGTTACGGCCAGAAATGAGCAGGAACTGGAGGATCTGGTTTCATCAATAAAAAGTGAAGGCGGTAAAGCGAGCGCAGTAGCTTTAGATATCACAGATGAAACTGCGATCAGGCAATTTGCAAGTGACCTTGTCGATTCAAATACTGCGGTTGATATCCTGATCAATAACGCAGGTATCGGATCTTTCCAGTCAGTGACTGATACGGATAGCCAATTATGGGACGACACAATGGATGTGAATGTGAAGGGAACCTTTCTGATATGTAAATACCTGGTTCCGCTAATGCAGGCACAAAAAAGGGGACACATCATTTCCATAGCCTCCGATGTTTCGAAACGAACCTTTGCTGACGGAGCACTTTATTGCGCCAGTAAATATGCGCAGGATGCATTCTGCTCTGCCTTGCGAAAAGAAGTGCGGAAAGATAATATCAAGGTAAGCGTTGTTTACCCGGGTTTGGTTGAAACCTGGTTCAACAATAACACACCGGGAGCTAACGAGAATAATGTTCAGCTGAACCCGGAAGATATTGCAGCATCTGTAAGCCATATCCTCACCGCACCCGCTCACGTCGTAATTGATGAGCTAATGATACACCCGATATCACAAGAGTATTAAACACACATCATGATTCAAAGGCTTTTCCCCCTTTTTTTACTGGCCATATTCCTGGCAAACTGTTCTGTTAAAGTGAAAAATCCCAATACCATGGATACAATCAATTCCGAAGAAAAGATATCTGACAATAAACTGGTGATCTACCAGATGATGGTGCGCTTGTTTGGCAATAAAGGTCAGGCTAATAAGCACTACGGTTCCATTGAAGAGAACGGATCCGGAAAATTTAACGATATCACAGAAACTGCGCTGGACAGTCTGAAAGACCTGGGAATTTCGCACGTCTGGTATACCGGAGTGATTGAACATGCTACGATGACAGACTACACTCCAATGGGTATCCGGATGGATGATCCGGATGTAGTGAAGGGGAGAGCCGGATCGCCATATGCTATCAAGGACTATTATGATGTCGACCCGGACCTGGCGGTGGATGTAAAAAACAGGATGAAAGAATTTGATGCCCTTGTTAAGCGTACGCATGACCATGATCTTAAAGTGATCATCGATTTTGTGCCTAATCATGTTGCGCGGCATTATGTTTCAGACTATGATCCTGCGGGCGTAAGGGATTTTGGGGCGGATGATGATATATCCAAAGGCTTTGATCCGAAGAATGACTTTTATTATGTAACCGGGAAGAATTTTAAAGTGCCAGCAGGGGTTAACCCGGGCGGCGATGGTTTCCATCATCCCTTGAAGGATGGCCGTTATGATGAGTATCCGGCGAAAGCGACAGGTAATAATGTATTTTCCGAATCGCCCAGCATAAACGACTGGTTCGAGACTGTAAAACTCAATTATGGCATTGACTACCAGAATAAGACAAATCATTTTGATCCCATTCCGCCGGTATGGATCAAGATGCGTGATATATTGCTCTTCTGGACCCGCAAAGATGTGGATGGCTTCCGTTGTGATATGGCTGAGGAGGTGCCTGTGGAATTCTGGAGCTGGGTGATCCCGGAAATTAAAAAGCAGAACCCGGATATTATTTTCATCGCCGAAGCTTATAATAGTCAGAAGTATAAGAGTTTCCTGACAACCGGGAAGTTCGATTTTTTATATGATAAAGTAGGGCTCTATGACGGGTTGAAAAAACTCATCCGGAATGAGGATCATGCCAACGTAAAGGATATTACGCATGTATGGAGTGTGGAAAGTCGCGGTCTGTCCTCACGTATGCTCCGCTTCCTCGAGAATCATGATGAGGAACGGATAGCTTCGCCTGGTTTCGCTTCTAATCCCTGGTTCGCAAAGCCTGCGATGATTGTTTCCGCAACCCTATCATCCGGGCCCGTTATGATCTACTTCGGACAGGAGGTCGGCGAACCCGGTCATGGGAATGCGGGTTTTGCGGGAGAAAATAACCGGACGACTATTTTTGACTACTGGGGTGTCCCTGAACATCAGAAGTGGATGAATAACGGAGCCTTTGACGGGAAGCTGCTGAGTGAAGATCAGCACTATCTTCGGGGTTTTTACCGCACACTGCTGAATGCAGTGAGGTCTGAAAGTGCATTACGGGAGGGAAGATTTCTTGAATTAACGAATCAGGAGAAATTTTCCCACAGAAACTACGCTTATCTGCGCTTTTCGGATGATCAGCGGGCCCTGATCATCGCAAATTTTGAGAGACATCAGGTATTGGAATCCCATATAAAACTCCCTCAGGAGTTTTTAGACGGAATTAAAAATAAGAAGAATGTTCAGTTCAAAGAACTACTTACCGGAAAGACCATTACTGTTGCGGATATCGAACAGGGTATTCCGGTCAAGGTACCTACCACAGATGCATGGATATTAACCTTTTAACCACTAACCATATCAATGAGCACATTTACTAAACCCAGGCTTTCGTTCTGGCAACTCTGGAACATGAGCTTCGGCTTCTTCGGGATCCAGTTTGGCTTTGCCCTTCAAAACGCAAATACCAGTCGCATCTTTTCTACCCTTGGTGCCACGCCGGATGATCTTCCGTTATATTGGCTTGCAGCACCAGTTACAGGTTTGCTGGTGCAGCCTATCATAGGATACCTGAGTGACAATACCTGGCATCCTTTCTGGGGCCGTCGCCGACCATTCTTTTTTATTGGCGCCATATTGGCCGCAACGGCTTTGTTCCTGATGCCAAACTCTACCGTCTTGTGGATGGCAGTGGCGGTTTTGTGGTTAATGGATGCGTCAATTAATATTTCAATGGAACCGTTCAGGGCCTTTGTTGGTGACAAGCTGAACCCTTCACAGCAGACCGCCGGATTTGCAATGCAAACATTTTTTATTGGCTGCGGGGCGGTGATAGCTTCTTTACTACCCACCATGTTTTCGGAAGTATTCGGCGTAAGTAATTCCGCTGCCGATGGGTCTATTCCCGATTCAGTTCGATATTCATTTTACATCGGGGGTGCTATCTTCCTGGCTTCCGTGATGTGGACCGTATTTACAACCAACGAATTTCCACCGGAAGATGTAAAAGCTTTCAGGAGTGAGAGTCGGCTTGGATTTTTGAAGGGCTTTAAAGAGATCATAAATGGATTTGGAAAGATGCCTAAAACGATGGTGCAACTGGCTTTCGTCCAGTTCTTTTCATGGATCGGCCTGTTTTCCATGTGGATCTATACTACCTCTGCGGTAGCAGATAATGTTTATCACACAACTGATGCGCAATCGGCCGCGTTCCAGGATGCCGGTAACTGGGTAGGTACGATGTTCGCTGTTTATAACGGTGTATCTGCACTTGCGGCATTTTTACTACCCGTTTTTGCAAAAGCAACAAGCCGGAAATTTGTCCACCTGATTTGTTTAGTGATCGGAGGTGTCAGCCTTGCAAGTATTTTCTTAATTTCGGAAAAGGAATGGCTCTTGTTGCCGATGATAGGGGTTGGAATAGCCTGGGCCAGCATACTCACAATGCCTTACTCTATTTTGGCCGGTTCTTTGCCGTCAGATAAGATGGGGTATTTTATGGGAGTTTTTAACTTTTTTGTCGTAATTCCACAAATCGTCAGCGGCCTGTTATTAGGATATATTACCAGCAACTTTTTTGGTGGCCATACCGTTAAAACACTTATGCTCGGAGGTTTTTGTATGATATTAGCCGGAGTGTTGACCCTGTTTGTAAGGGATGTTGCCGGTAAGATTAAAGAAGTGGTGCCGGCTCCACATTGAGAAGTTATGGAAGAGAGCAAAGAACTGATTACAGATCAGGTTGACCTAGAAAAAGTTGAAGAGGGTGTTCAGCATCTGAATAACCCGGTTTTACACCTTCAACCCGTCGTTAAAAAATATTTAACTAAAGTCGTTAGCGTAAAACAGCAGGATAATACTTTTTATTTTTCGGACGGCGACGCAAGAGTAGAGGTGCGTGTCGTGAGTGATGAGATCATCCGGATCAGGATGGCCCCTCATGGAGTGTTTTTACAGGACTTCTCTTATGCGGTGAACCAACCGAATCAAAGAGTTACCGTATTGAGCTTTAAAGAAGATGAGACCTACTACCGTGTTTCGACGAATACCGTAACATGTCTCATCAGCAAAAAGGATTTTCTTATTTCATTCGCCGACAATGACGAAAGAATAGTTAACCGCGACCTGACTCCGATGCATTGGGAAGAGAATACGGAGTTTGGAGGGTACTACGTTTATGCTACAAAGGCCTGTGCAGAAGATGAAAGTTTTTTTGCAATGGGTGATAAGGCCACAAATTTCAATTTACGAGGCAAACGTGTGCATAACTGGAATACGGATGCCTATTCGTTCTCCAGGGGACAAGACCCCTTATACCGTTCTATACCCTTTTACATCGGTTTAAGTGCCGGGAGCAGCTACGGAATATTCTTTGATAATACCTTTCGCTCTCATTTTGACTTCGCTCAGCAGGAGCGGGATAAGACAAGCTTCTGGGCTGATGGCGGTGAACTGCAGTATTATTACATCCACGGGCCTCATATGATGGACGTCGTCAAGCGCTATCACTCGCTTACCGGCACCCATCCGATGCCACCCAAATGGGCTTTAGGTTTTCATCAATGCCGTTGGAGTTATTACCCGGAATCGAAGCTCAAAGATCTTGCGAAAAACTTCAGAGACCGAAAGATTCCATGTGATGCCCTGTATCTGGATATCGATTACATGGATGGATACCGCTGTTTCACCTGGAATAAAAAATATTTCCCTGACCCTAAGCGGATGATGAAAGATCTGCTTGATGATGGATTTAAAACGGTAGTAATCATTGATCCAGGCATCCGGGTAGATGATAATTACTGGGTTTTTAAAGAAGGAAAGGCCAATAATTACTTCTGCCGTCGCAGCGACGATTACTTTATGGAAGGTCATGTATGGCCGGGCCGGTGTCAGTTCCCTGATTTTACAAATCCGAAGGTAAGGACCTGGTGGGGTGGTTTATTCAAGGAGTTATCTGATGCAGGAGTGGCAGGGGTTTGGAACGATATGAACGAACCTGCTGTATTCGGATCAGGTAGTTTTCCGGACGATGTGCGTCATCATTACGATGGTTTACGGGGTTCTCATAGAAAGGCGCATAATATATATGGGATGCAAATGGTTCGTTCGACCTATGACGGCTTGAAAAGTCATCAGAAGAATAAGCGTCCATTTACTATTACCCGGGCGGGCTATGCCGGTGTGCAAAGGTATTCTTCCGTCTGGACAGGTGATAATGTGGCTTCCTGGGAGCATCTTAAACTGGCTAATATACAGTGCCAGCGGCTTTCTATTTCCGGCGTTTCTTTCTGCGGAACTGATATAGGCGGATTTAGCGGGGAACCCGATGCTGAGCTATTCACCCGCTGGATACAGTTAGGTGTATTTGCTCCGTTAATGCGGGCGCATTCGGCGGGAGATACCAAAGAGCGGGAGCCATGGAGCTTCGGCCCCGAGTTCGAAGACATAAACCGTAAGTTTATCGAGCTGAGATATCGCTTACTACCATACATCTATTCTGCTTTCTGGGAACATCACCGGTACGGCTTTCCTATTTTACGTCCTGTTGTAATGCACGAACAGGATAATGTGATCAACCATTTCCGCGAAGACGAGTTTAGTTTTGGTGACAAAATACTGGTGGCGCCAGTTATGGAGCCGGGTGCCGAATTCAAAACTGTTTATCTGCCTAAGGGTACGTGGTACCATTTCTGGACCCACCAATTGCTTGAAGGCGGACAGGAACACAAGGTACATGCGCCGATAGACAGTATGCCGGTATTTGTTAAGGCCGGTTCAGTCGTTCCGGAGTATCCTGTCATGCAGTATGTCGGCGAAAAGGAGATTGACGAAGTCTGGCTGAATGTATATTATGCTGATTATGAAGTAAATTCCTTCTTATTTGAAGATCACGGGGATACGTTTGCTTATGAGCAGGATATCTACCTTGAAAAGAAATTTGTCGTTAAAGGAGATTCAAACTCATTGATTATTAAACAGAACATCGAAGGTTTATTTACTCCGAACTACGAGTCGTATGATCTGAACATTATCGGTGTTCCATTTGTGGTTAGCCGCGTAACGATCGATGGCAAAGATGTCAAAGAATTCCATATAGACGAAAGAGGCTGCCTGCGGTTTAAATCAAACAAGAATTTCAAGCAAATGCTGATTGTGAGTTAACTTATTACATTTTTGAAAATGAAAATGTCCTTCCACTTAGAAGGACATTTTTTTTAATGGTACTTTAACAAACCAGGTCACCGGACACCCATTCCCATTGATGGTCCGTAGAATCCATATGACGCACAAGCCCTAATTCCGCTTCGTCCTTCATAACGGTAAAGCTGCTGTCAAGCGTCTCTTCATCCTAGTAAGGAACGATGACCAGCTCAATTAGCTGATCATCCCATTTCACGTGAATGGTGAAGGGCATCTGGTCAAGGAAATTATCACCTAAGTCGTCTTGCATAAAATGATGCTCGAAACGCAAACTTTAATAATTTGCCAGGAGGTGTAAGCATTCTTCAATCTACTAAACGAACCAATCGTTTAGGTCTTCTAGCACTCATGTTAGGGTTAGTCCGCTAATTTAGTGGACTAACCCCTAGCAGACCCGAACAAGTCTGCACTAAATCACCCTGAGTTTACAAGGAGTTTACGATCGGTTCCCCGCTAAGCAGCACGGCCTCTTCGTTCACTATAAGGGCGATCTTTTCGCCGTTATCCACTTGATCCCTTATTTCCAATTCCCTTGCCTGAAATAATTAATTAATCGATTAGCAACAGAGGAAACAATTCTGGTATATTTAGTTTAACAGTAGTACAAACTATTCCCGATAACTATGGCGAAGGCAAAAAAGACTAAAGCTCCCGAGATCACACCCGCAGGAGATACCAACCCTGGTTCTCCGCTGACACCGAAACCCGAGACTAACGCGGTTTCGACAGATGAATTTTACTCACGCTTTACTGATTTCGATATAGACCTGTTTAAAGCGGGCAAGCATTACAAGCTGTACGAAAAAATGGGATCCCACGTGGTAGAACACGGGGGGAGAACGGGAACTTATTTTGCTGTGTGGGCGCCTAACGCCAAGTCTGTTGCGGTCATGGGGAATTTTAATGGCTGGGATCGCTCTTCCGTCCCGATGCACGCTCGTTGGGATGGCTCCGGGATATGGGAAACTTTTGTTCCTGCTGTTGGGAATGGCGAGGTTTATAAATATTTTATCCGGTCAAATTCGGGTGAGGAACTGGAAAAAGGCGATCCGTTTGCCTTGCGCTGGGAAGAGGCTCCTTCAACTGCCTCAATTGTATGGGATACCTGGTATGAATGGCATGATAAGGACTGGATGGCCATCCGGCATACGAAGAATGGTCTGAACCAGCCCACCTCCGTATATGAAATGCACTTCGGCTCCTGGGCCAGGAGCCTGGAATCACCGGAAGAATTCTTAAGCTTCCGGGATATGGCCAAACGCCTGATCCCGTATCTGCTGGAAATGGAGTTTACCCATGTAGAATTTATGCCTTTGATGGAGCATCCCTTCGCTCCATCGTGGGGTTACCAGATAACCGGATACTTCGCAGCATGCTCCCGGTTTGGTACGCCGCAGGACCTGATGTTTCTTATCGATGAGCTACACAAAAATGATATAGGCGTCATCCTGGATTGGGTGCCTTCCCATTTCCCGGGCGACGCGCATGGCCTGTACAAATTCGACGGAACGCATCTGTATGAGCATGCTGATATGCGTAAGGGCTTTCATCCAGACTGGAAATCATATATTTTCAATTACGGACGTAATGAGATCCGCTCCTTTCTGATAAGCAATGCCGTATTCTGGCTGGACCGGTATCATATTGATGGTCTGCGTGTTGACGCGGTTGCATCCATGTTATACCTGGATTATTCCCGCAAGGCTGGTGAATGGATACCAAATGAATTCGGCGGTCGCGAAAATCTTGAAGCCATTAGCTTCCTGAAGGAGTTTAATGAAGTTGTCTATGGTGAGTTCCCTGACGTGCAGACTATCGCAGAAGAGTCGACAGCTTTTCCGGGTGTTAGCAGGCCGGTGTATCTTGGGGGGCTGGGCTTCGGCATGAAATGGATGATGGGCTGGATGAATGACACGCTGAGCTTCTTTGAAAAGGACCCTTACTTCCGCAAGCATCATCATAACCGGATCACCTTCAGCACTGAATACGCATTTACGGAGAACTTTATGCTTCCCCTTTCGCACGATGAGGTGGTGCACGGAAAAGGTTCCCTTCTCACCAAAATGCCTGGCGATGAATGGCAGAAGTTTGCTAATCTGCGCCTTCTTTTTGCATATATGTTTACGCATCCCGGTACAAAACTGCTGTTCATGGGCAATGAGTTCGGACAGGGCAGGGAATGGAATCATAATTTTTCGCTCGACTGGCACGTGCTTGAACACGCATCCCACCAGGGTGTGAAGACGTTTGTTAAAAGTCTGAATCACCTTTACAGGTCCGAGCCGGCCTTATATGAAAAGAGTTTTGCATTTGAAGGTTTCGAGTGGATAGAAGGCGGTGATGCGGAAAGTTCCGTGCTCGTCTATTCACGCAAAGGAAACCATACGCAGGATGACCTGATTGTGGTTCTGAATCTCACGCCTGTGCCGCGACAGCCTTACACGGTGGGACTGCCTGCTGAGGGTGAATGGAAAGTGATTATGAACTCGGATGAAAGCCAGTTTTTTGGCAGTGGGATGATAACCGGTCAGACTTACCATACACGTCCTACGGCATGGCAAGGAAAATCACAATCTATTCTGCTGGATCTGCCACCTTTGGCCGCCGTCATTCTTAAGCGAATCTGAAAAGTTGAAGTACTAACAGGCTATGCCGTTTTTAACGGGGATTACTTATCTTGAGCTCCATTTTAAAAGCCGATATTTTGTTAAGAAAATCACTTTGGGTTCTGTTTGCGTTGCTGGCAATTTCTGTAGGATTGTATCCTGCTATCTATTTTCTAATTGACAGGGAGTTCGGGCTGTTAAATTCAAAGGATGACGAACTGCTCAGGAATGTGGCCTGGAATGTCGCATTCTACACGCATATTATTCTGGGCGGCTTATCCTTACTGATCGGCTGGAGTCAGTTCATCTCCGGAATAAGAAATACCAGGCTTAGTCTGCACCGGACGATCGGCAAGATTTACGTGGTGGCCGCCTTGCTAAGTGCACTTGCCGGTATTTACATTGGTTTTTTCGCCACCGGCGGCTTGATCGCTTCAGCGGGTTTTATTTCTTTAGGCTGTATCTGGTTTACCACTACATTCATAGCCTACTCCAGCATCAAAAAGGGCGATCTTACCCGGCATGAGATAATGATGATATTCAGTTATGCTGCATGTTTTGCAGCGGTTACACTCCGGGTCTGGCTGCCGCTTCTCATAATGCTGTTCCAGGATTTCACGCCTGCGTACAGGATAGTTGCCTGGTTATGCTGGGTTCCTAACCTGCTGGTTGCGTTTTTCGTCGTCAGGCGGATTCAGCGGACTAAGCAGGGCTCCGCAATAGATACGCCCTCCATGGAAATGAAATAAGAACCAGGTTTATTTCTTATACCGCCAGTGCATTGATTTTCCTTCACTCAGCCAGAGGAGGGTCGTCGCCAGCCGTTTCTCGCGTGTTTTTTCTGTTTTCGCTTCCGTGATCCATTCGAGATATTCTTTCTTATGGGAATTACTGAAGGCTTCAAAAGCGCTTTGAGCAAGCGGGTTTTTTGAGAGGGCATTGGTGAAATATTCAGGCACATCCACCACAGATGCTGATGCCGGCCTTTTTGCTGCAGGTAATTTTACGCCCGTTTCATTAAGAAGAATAGCATTTCTGAGGTATGATACCAGGATATCATCGGATGGCAGGTCTGAGAGAGTGGTGATCCTTCCAAACTGGCCCATTGCTGATGCAGTCTCGCCGTTCAGTAAGTTTTCGGGATCCGGCAGCAGGCTCGCTTTGCGGAATCCAAAGGTACAATGCTGCTTAAAGGAAGCCATATGGCAAACGGTTCCTTTATACTCGAAGTGCGGGAAAGCCCATTTAATGGTTTCAGTAATTTCAGGCGCGACCCGATGTACCAGTTTCCTGATATGGATCAGGATAGGCCTGGCGAAGTCTGCCGAGTTTTCAATGTATGTATCAACGCGCTTATCGAATTTTTCCATCGTTAAATGTAGAAAAAGTGGGTTAATAATGTTGGTCTCGTTACTATTTTACAGATTAGCCAGGGATAGTGGTTTGACCTTCTAACGCCCCATTGCAATAAAAAAGATTCTCAGACGATATGATGGACTTGGTGCAATTGTTCGACCCCGTCAGGGTCGCGGTTGAAATGCGTTACCGGTTTCTATAAACCTGTGATCCCTTCGGGATCATGATCCACATAGATGCAGGTGGCAATTCCAGCAATGTTACCTATGCCGGGGGCTATATTGTGTTTTCGTCTTGGCCGATGCCGAAGGTATCGAAGGTCTGTAGATTTTGTTTGATCCGTTTGTCCGACCCCGAAGGTGGTCGCACATTTAAATACGAATCAGAACATTTAAGATGGGCTGGAGCAATTGTTCGACCAGTTCTTAACCAAAAATGCCCTGCGTCAGATCACCTGAGCAAGGCATTTATTGGATAATAAGATTTAAGATCTTAATTCTTAATTCTTAATTCTCATATCTATTTCAATGATCCCAGGTGTTGTACCAGGTCGATCAGTTTACTTGAATAACCCCATTCGTTATCATACCAGGAGACCACTTTCACAAAATGATCATTCAGCGCGATACCAGCACTGGCATCGAAAATCGAGGTTCTTGCATCACCAATAAAATCGCTTGAAACAACGGCATCTTCAGTATAACCCATTATGCCTTTATATTCACCTTCAGCAGCCTCTTTCATAACGCGTTTAATTTCCTCATAGGTCGCAGGTTTTTCAAGACGGACAGTTAGGTCGACAACGGAAACATCAGCCACAGGAACGCGGAAAGCCATACCTGTTAGCTTGCCTTTCAATTCCGGTATAACTAACGTAACCGCTTTTGCTGCACCTGTAGAAGAGGGGATGATATTCTGCGCAGCACCGCGGCCACCGCGCCAGTCTTTGGCAGAAGGACCATCAACCGTTTTTTGCGTAGCTGTTGTTGCATGGACAGTGGTCATCAGGCCTTCAACGATACCGAAATTATCGTTCAATATTTTCGCCAGAGGTGCAAGGCAGTTGGTTGTACATGATGCATTTGACACGATTGTTTGATCGGCTGTCAGTTCTTTATGATTTACTCCCATTACATACGTACGGGTAGCATCCTTGGCAGGAGCAGACATCACAACTTTTTTCGCACCTGCGTCGATATGTTTCTGAGCGTCTGCCTGGGTTAGAAATAAGCCGGTAGATTCAATGATAATCTCAGCACCGACATCACTCCATTTCAGATTTGCAGGATCTTTCTCGGCAGTTACCCTTATGGTATCACCGTTTACAACCAGATTGCCGTCTTTTACTTCGATCGTACCCTTAAACTGACCGTGAGTTGAATCATATCTTAACATGTAAGCCATGTAATCCGGATCTACCAGATCATTAATTCCAACTACTTCAACGCCTTCGCGTTCTATTGCAGCTCTGAAAGCCAGACGGCCTATGCGGCCAAATCCATTGATTCCAATTTTCATCTTTATATGGTTTTGTTTGAATAATAGGTTAATAAATTATAAATAGGTTCCTTAATGATCGAGGAAATATGCAGGTGGTGATTGGAGGCGATTTCCAGAAGCCAGTCGCCAAAGTTAGAAGCCACCGTTCCTACTATGTAAATAGGCATATCCGGAGATTGTTTTTTCAGAGGCAGAATATATGTCCGCAGATAGAGATCGAAGCCCTTGCAAACCAGCTGCTTTACAAACGGCTCTTCCCTGTTTTCGAGGAGAAAGTCGGCAAACGAACTCAGGAACAGGGTTGGCTGCTGCTGCTTATATACCTTGTCCAGGATCTCCTTACGGTTGAGATCGTATTTTTTCACGAACTTTTCCCTGAATTCAGCAGGCAAAGTTGCATATAAATAGGACGTTAATAATTGGCGACCCAGCCAATTGGCCGAACCTTCGTCTCCAAGTATATAACCAAGCCCGAAGTTATTCGGTTTGATTTTTTTGCCGTCAAAAGCTCCGGCTGTTGCACCGCTGCCAATGATGCCGGCGATGCCGGGCTGTTCGTGGCAGCTGGCAATGGCTGCAGCCTGTACGTCTGAATTTACGACTACTTTACTATGCTTAAAGAATTTTCTCAAAGCGTCTGAGACCAGATTCTTTCTTTCGTCGGATGACGCGCCGGCTCCAAAAAAATAGATTCGCTTTACCTGTTCAGCATAATTAATCAGTTCCGTTTTTTTATGCAATAACTGAAGGATATACTTTTCGTCGTTGAAGAAGGGATTAATCCCGGTGGTTCTGAACTCAGCAACGATCCCGTTCTTATCGGCCAGTTTCCATTGCGAATGCCTTGATCCGCTATAAACTACAGCTATCATGATTATATGGATAAAATGGTGGCAAGTTCCATCAGGTCTTCTTCCAGCTTGAATTCGTGCATGTTTAATGCCTCATGTAAACTGGTAAGCTTGATAGAGTTACCTCTTATCCCAACGATCTGCTGCGTTTCCCCGGCGAGAAGTGCCTTTACTGCGGCATATCCAAACCGGCATGCCAATACCCTGTCAGTACTGCTCGGCGTACCGCCACGTTGCATATGGCCAAGAATGGTGACCTTGGTATCGTAAAAATTGAACTTTTCCTTTACACGTTTGGCCACATCATAAGCGCCGCCATTCTTGTCGCCTTCAGCAACAATAACGATGCTGGATGATTTTTTCCGTTTAGCACCGGTTTCCAGCTTTTCAATCAATTCTTCAATGGCAGTATCTTTTTCAGGAAGCAGGATCGCTTCAGCGCCGCCGGCAATGCCCGATCGGAGTGCGATGCAACCTGAATCACGCCCCATCACCTCGATGAAAAACAGACGGTCATGCGAGTCTGCAGTATCACGGATCTTATCGATCGCCTCTATTACGGTATTATTAGCGGTATCAAAGCCAAGGGTGAAATCAGTACCGTAAAGATCGTTGTCAATAGTACCAGGAATACAGATCACCGGGATACCAAATGCTTTAGAAAACCGCTCTGCTCCGGTTGCTGTTCCATCACCGCCAATGGCTACGAGTGCGTCAATATTTTCTGAGCGAAGATTATCATAGGCTTTACGCATGCCTTTTTCAGTTTTGAACTCAAGGCACCGTGCTGTTTTAAGGATCGTTCCGCCCAGGTGTATGATATTACTCACAGAACGTGAGTCCATGTTCCAGAAGTTTTTTTCCAGCATACCCTGGTACCCCTGGCGGATACCCACAACTTCCAGGCCCATGAAGATACTTGTACGAACAACGGCCCTGATACAGGCGTTCATTCCAGGAGAGTCTCCCCCTGATGTAAAAACAGCTATTTTTTTTATTTCTGACAAGTGTGTTTTTTGTTAGTTTTACACGAATATAGGGTGTATTATCTACACTAAGGAGTATTTGTAAAAAATTTCATGCTTCATAGGAATCCTTATATATTTAAAGACTATAAAACAACTTAATTTTGGAAGTCCTGCCTAAATTTGATTCTGTATTTTCAATTGACTGTGTGATCTTCGGATTTGACGAAGGCGAGTTAAAAATACTATTAATTGAACGAAACGTAGAACCTTTTAAAGATTGGTGGGCTTTACCAGGGTATCTGGTTAAAGAAAATGAAAGTCTCGATTTGGCAGCTGAAAGGATACTCTATGAACTGACAGGTCTGCGTGATATTTTCATGGAACAGTTCTATACTTTTGGTGATGTTGACCGGCATCCGCAGGGACGGGTAATAACCGTAGCTTACTACGCTATGATCAGGTTGAACGGTCCAAAGGAATTGAAGCCTGTTTCGTCTGTGGCACGTAAGGCGGTATGGTATCCTGTTAAAGATCTTCCGAAACTTGCATTTGACCATTCCAAGATCTTTCAAAAGGGATTTCTAAAGATCCGTAATAAGATTAGTTACCAGCCAATCGCATTTGAACTTCTGCCTGAGAAATTCACATTAACGCAATTGCAGCACCTGTATGAGGTGATTCTGAATAAGACACTTGATAAGCGGAACTTCAGGAAAAAGATGCTGAATTACGGGATACTCAAAGAGCTGGATGAAAAGCAGAAAGGCGTTTCTTACCGGGCGGCCAAGCTTTACAAGTTTGATCGGCGTAAATACGCTAAGATCTTCCAGAACGAACTTTCATTTGGTAAGTAATATCTGGTCGCCGGAGCCTTTACTTCATTGGCTGCTTGATCATTCTGTTAAACCTTAATGTCCTGAAAAAAAGGTATTTTAGAGTTAGCATACAGCCCGGTTAAGTACTGGCGTCGCAAATCAATTCATTGCAGAATTGGCTATAAGTCGGATTTGGCAAAGCTTAATTAGCCGGCAGAAAAATATATTTCATTACTTTGGCGGCAATTCGAAAATTCAATATGACCGTACAAGAGATCTCATCTATCTATAACCGCCCCCTGCTCGATCTTATATACGATGCAGCGACGGTACACCGTAACAATAATGATTTCAGCGAAGTTCAGATAAGCAGCCTGGTTTCGATCAAGACCGGAGGCTGCAGTGAAGACTGCGCTTATTGCCCGCAGGCGGCACGATATAATACAGGTGTGGATGTGCACGCCATGATGAAAGTCAGTGAGGTGGTGGAGCTTGCCACGAAAGCCAAGGAGGCAGGGTCTTCCCGGCTCTGCATGGGTGCAGCCTGGAGGGAAGTTCGTGATAACCGTGACTTTGATAAGATCATAGAAATGGTTTCAGCAGTAAATGAGCTGGAAATGGAAGTCTGCTGTACCCTGGGAATGTTAACATTTGAACAGGCAACCAAGTTAAAGAATGCCGGTTTATATGCCTATAATCACAACCTGGATACATCAGAGGAAAACTACGGCAATATCATCACAACCCGCACTTACGATGATCGCTTGCAAACACTTCATAACGTTCGTAAAGCCAAGCTGACAGTCTGTTCCGGCGGAATAATCGGGCTGGGAGAAACGGAAGCTGATCGGATAGGCATGCTTCACACACTTTGCAACCTCCCACAACATCCCGAATCAGTACCAATTAATGCCTTAGTGGCCATTAAGGGAACCCCATTGGAAAATCAGAAAAGAGTTTCGGTATGGGAGATGGTAAGGATGATTGCAACCACCCGGATTATTATGCCCAAGACGATCGTACGTTTGTCGGCAGGCCGTCTTGAAATGACCGTGCCTGAGCAGGCCTTATGTTTTATGGCCGGTGCGAATTCCATATTTGCCGGGGATAAACTACTCACTACCCCTAACCCGGCTTTCACTGATGACATGGAAATGTTTACGTTGCTTGGACTGACACCCAGGAAGGCATTTAAAAATGAACCAAAGCATTAACAGGTATTTAGAAGAGGTTCTTGACAAGCGGAAGGAGCAGTCGCTATATCGTTATTTGCAGGTTAATGATAACCTTGTTGATTTCTGCTCAAATGACTACCTGAGCTTCGCCCGTTCACCTGTAATCAGGGAGGCTATATCCCGCGCTTCTAACGCAAATGAGTTAACAGGATCAACCGGATCGCGTTCAATTTCAGGCAATACGACTTATGCAGAAGAGCTGGAAAGCATGCTTGCCCGTTTTCACAATGCCGAAGCAGGCCTTCTTTTCAATTCGGGTTACGATGCTAATATGGGTCTTTTTTCCTGTATCGCCAGAAAAGAAGACATCCTTATCAGTGATGAACTGATTCATGCGAGCATCATCGACGGGAGCAGGTTGAGCTATGCCGGTAGACTACGTTTTGCGCATAACGATACCGGCGACCTCGAAAAGAAATTGCAGCATGTGCATTCCAGATCAGCCACCCCGGCAGGCAATATTTTTGTGGCGGTTGAATCAGTATATTCAATGGATGGCGATATAGCTCCCCTGACTGAAATAGCAGCTGTGTGCAAAAAGTATGGGGCCAATCTTATCGTTGACGAAGCTCATGCAACAGGTGTTTTCGGCAGGCAGGGCAGGGGACTGGTAGACCATTACGGTTTGGAGGATGACGTGTTTGCCCGGGTTCATACATTTGGAAAGGCGATTGGAGCGCATGGAGCAATCGTTGTAGGCAGCGATGCTCTTCGTAACTACCTTATCAATTTTGCCCGAAGTTTTATCTTTACGACAGCACTTCCCGTGCATTCCCTGATAGCCATAAGATGCGCTTATGAACAGTTGATGAGTGATTCGTTTACGAGCGATTACATTCACAAACTCATCACTTATTTTAAACGTGATTTCCAGACGTCCGGAGATGTCTTTCTGATCGAAAGCATGAGCCCGATACAAAGCCTCGTCATTCCAGGCAATCAACGTGCGAGAGATATATCAAAACAGTTGCAGTCCCGGGGATTTGATGTCAGGGCGATCCTGAGTCCTTCAGTGCCGGTAGGTAAGGAACGATTGCGAATAAGCCTCCACATGCATAATACCATGGACGATGTAGGCGGGTTAAAACAATCACTTAATGAATTACTTTTCGCATGAAACATTTCGTCATTGCGGGTATTGGTACCGAAATAGGTAAAACATTTATTTCAGCTATACTGACAGAAGCCCTGGAAGCTGATTACTGGAAACCTGTGCAGGCAGGAGCTCCATTCGATTCCGACTATATCAGGCAGCATGTAAGCAATACAAAAACTTTCTGTCATCCCGAGGGGTACCGCTTAAAACTGCCGATGTCTCCGCATGCTGCTGCGGCTGCAGAGGGAATAAGAATTGATCCGGCAACACTGAGAGTACCTGAAACTGCAAATCACCTTATAATTGAACTTGCAGGAGGTATCATGGTACCGCTCAATTCCCGGCAACTGAACACAGATCTGATCAGTATGTGGCGCCTGCCGGTTATCCTGGTTTCTCAGAATTATCTGGGCAGCATCAATCATACCCTTCTATCGGTTACGGTGCTCAAACAGTTAGGGATCGACATCGCGGGGATCATTTTCAACGGTGATCCAAATCCAGCTACAGAAGAAGTAATAATTGGGTTTACCGGATTGAAATGCATTGCGAAGATTCCGCACATGACAGAAGTTAATAAAGAAGTGATAAGAACTTTAGCAACCGGGTTGAAACCCCAATTAATGCAGCTCTGATATGAATCTTTCCTCGAGAGACAGCCAGGTGATCTGGCACCCATATACGCAGGCCCGTTTAAGCGGTCCGCCGATCGCGATTGTCAGAGGGGAAGGTGTATACTTATACGATGAATCCGGTAACAGTTACATTGATGCCGTTTCCTCCTGGTGGGTAAATCTTCACGGGCACGCGCATCCGTACATAGCAGGGAAGGTATCTGAACAGTTGCTGAGACTGGAACATGTCATCTTCGCGGGCTTTACTCATCAGCCGGCAATTGAACTTGCGGAACGACTACTGACCATTCTTCCGACAGGGCAATCGCGTATTTTTTATTCCGACAATGGTTCGACTGCTACCGAAGTCGCGGTGAAAATGTCTCTTCAATACTGGCGTAACAAGGGCTTTCAAAAAAACAAGATTATTGCGTTCCAGCACGCTTATCATGGCGACACCTTCGGGGCTATGTCCATAAGTGCGAGAAGTAGTTTTACCGATGCCTTTTCAGATCTTCTTTTTGATGTTATTCATATCCCTCTCCCATGCAGGGGAATGGAACCTGAGACACTTAAGGTGTTAGAAGATATGATTAATGAACATGAAGACAATATCGCGGCGTTTATATTTGAACCGCTCGTACTCGGTGCCGGGGGTATGCTCATGTATGACGCGGAGGTGCTCGATAAGCTGATCGCGATATGTTCGGCTAATTCAATCCTGACAATTGCCGATGAAGTAATGACCGGCTTTGGCAGAACCGGGAAGCATTTTGCATCAGGCTACCTGAAAGCTTCACCGGATATTGTCTGTATGTCTAAAGGAATTACGGGTGGCACTATGGCATTTGGAGCAACCTCGTGTACAGACGAGATCTATTCAGCTTTTTTATCAGATGATCGGAGCAAGACTTTCTTTCACGGGCATTCTTATACGGCAAACCCCGTAGCATGTGCGGCCGCTCTCGCAAGCATGGATCTGCTCCTGCGCCAGGAATGCCTGCAAAGTATCCGGGAGATCTCGGCCGGTCACCGTGAGTTCATCCTGAAGAACCAGGACAGCAAGACGTTTAAAAATCTGCGCAGTTGTGGTACTATCCTGGCAATGGATATAGAAACACCGGAGGAGACTTCCTACTTTCATTCCCTGGGAAGTCGACTTTACAGTTTTTTTATCGACAGGGGAATAATTCTTCGCCCCCTGGGAAATACCCTTTATCTCATGCCACCTTATTGTATAACGAAAGAAGATCTTGAGCTTGTGTACTCGGCAATTGAATTATTCGCGGAGGAAGTCTCGTTGGGATAACAATCCGAAACCCTGTTACGTCACAGAGTTTACGACACCATATCCAGGGGTTTCAGTACCACCGCCTCAAGTGATGACAGCAAGAGAACCTTCCCTCGTACGTCCATGCCGTTTAAAAGATTAACGTACCCCGCATCTGAGGGCAGATGGAATTCCTGGGGTTCATTGTCAAGGTTGAAGCATACCAGGATCTCATTGTCTCCGTACACCCTGGTGTAAGCCAGCCTGCTTCCTTCAGAAACAGTAAAGATCAATTCCCCGCTAACCAGTACCGGGTTAGACTTGCGTATAGAAATGAGCTTTTGATAAAAGGTAAAGTGAGCCCGGTTAAATTCTACAGGATCATAGAGTGGAGGTCCGGGCTGATAATTATTTCTTGATTCATCTTCAAATTCAAATTCTTCCCACCACAAGGGTTTACGCGAGTCCGGATCATCGGCTCCCCACATCCCCATCTCTTCTCCATTCCAGATATGCGGAGCGCCGACTGTTGTAAACAGGTGGATCAGGTAAAGTCTTACCCTTTGGTATGTCTCCTTGTCAGGTTTGCCGGTACGGTAAAGCTTATCTTCAAAGGGCGTCGCATTCAGCTTATATATGTTCTTATTGTAGAAATCAGTAAGCAGCCGTGGCGTGTCATGCGTGGATGATACATTCATCATTACCTGCCTTTTATCCGGTGGAAGGACGCTCCAGATTTGCTCCAGGCTGTTGCGAAACTGGGAGGCATCTATACCAAACTCCGATCCTGAAAATAAGTACCTGGCCGGCCGGTAGGTGTGATAAAGCATGACGGCATCAAAGATGTCGCCCCGGGTATAAGGTTCAATGTCCATGAATTTATGTGGAAATTCATCCCACCACACCTCGCCAACCAAATATGTATCCTGCTTAATTTGTCTTACCACCTTTCTGAAATCACGCCAGAAGCTCATCCCGATCTGGTCTGCGACATCGAGCCGAAAGCCGTCAACCCCATCTCCAGGGTTTCCGTCGGGCGCAAGCCACCGCCGCGTGACTGACAGGATATGCTGTTTCGCCCCTTCATTTATGTCCCCTTCGTAAGGCTTGCCGCTGACACGGGGCGTTGATATGTTGACTTTTTTTAATTCCGGCAATGTTTTAATTCCCATCCAGCCGCTATATATGTATTCGTGCGGCGATTCCGGATGCCCATCGAACGACCGTATATCATACCAGCTATGATAAGCTGAAAGCGATTGTTTTTTAAGAATGTCCTGCCAGGCCCAAAAGTTTACTCCTGTATGATTCCACGAGTAATCGACGATTATCCGCATGCCGCGCGAATGAACTTCCTGAATTAATTTCAGAAATATTTTATCCGCAGCGGTCCATTTCCAGGTAAGTGGGTCAGCAGGATCTTCCGATGCAATGATCAATCGATCGCCTTCAGGGTCAGGTCCGAAATTGATATCGATGTGATGGTAACTTGCCGCATCATACTTATGCGAAGAAGGAGCGTCATTTACAGGATTCAGATACAAGGCCGTAACTCCGAGGTTCTGTAAATAGTCCAGTTTATCCAGTACTCCCTGGAGGTCTCCGCCGTATCTCCGGTACTGTAGTGTTTCGCTGAATGGCTTTCCCTCTTCCCATTTTTCCTGACCATACCAGTTACCGGTCCATGGGTTTAAAGTCCAGTTATCAGGCGCAACCAGTCCCGCGGATTTAATACTTATGTTATCCGGCCCAGGGTCGTTGTATCGATCCCCGTTATAAAAGCGTTCCACAAAGATCTGATACCAGATTGCATCTTTGCTCCAGTCGGGTGCTTTATCAAAGGGAGTCATTGCAAATTTTGTGAGGATAAATACACATTCTGATGGTTCCTGGTGAAAACTTTATGAATTTCTACTGCTCATTAGTCCAGGGGCGCTCATCATTCGAAACCGGTCATTGCGGCATAAGCTATATTACGGTTTAACACTATTGATTTCAATTTTTTTGTTAATATTAATTTATTTTTAGCCAACAGGGCAAAATAATATCTTCCCGCACAATCATGAAATGTATCAACCGTAGGACTTTTGTTCATCAAACTGCTTTATTAGTGGCCGGAAGCATGGCTTCTTATGCATTTGATACCAGGTTTAAGAAATCGCCTTTATCGTTTTCTACACTTGGATGCCCGGATTGGTCGTTTGGGAAAATTACTGATTTTGCGGTTCAAAATGCTTACCAGGGCATCGAACTCCGGGGCTTAATGCGTCAGATGGACCTGACCCAATGCAATGAATTTAGCAGCACAGCAAACCGTCAGGCAACCCGCAGGCAGGTAGCGGATAAAGGCCTCAATATTGTGGGCCTTGGGTCTTCAGCTACCCTGCATTTTGCTGAAACTGCTGAGAGAAGAAAAAACCTGGAAGAAGGAAGGCGATTTATCGACCTGGCAGAAGATCTCAACTGTCCTTATGTGCGGGTATTCCCGAATAACTTCCCCAGGGAGCAGGAGCGTAACCAGACGATTGACCTGATTACGGAAGGATTGCTTGAGTTAGCAGCACATGCCAGGGGGAGTAAAGTAACGGTGTTAATGGAGACCCATGGTGATCTCGTTAGAAGCGACGATATCCTGCAAATTATGATGCAGGCGCAGCATAAGCATACCGGCCTCCTATGGGATATCTCCAATATGTGGACCATCACCAAAGAACCTCCTTCTGAGGTTTACAAAAAGCTGAAAAAGTACATACGTCATACCCATATTAAAGATGCGCATATGACGGAAGGAAAACTTCAGTACTGCCTGCTCGGCGAAGGGGAGGTGCCCGTCTTTGATGCGATTGGTGAGTTAATGAAGGATAACTACACCGGCTATTACAGCTTTGAATGGGAAAAGTTATGGCATCCCGAACTCGCTGAACCGGAAATTGCCCTTGCTCACTATCCAAAGGCCATGAGTAAATATCTCAATTACAAGTAACTAACTTCAGATGACGAAAGACACGGCGTTTCTTAATACAAAATCGAAGGCTAAAAACACTTATGATGCTATTATCGTAGGTTCCGGTATCAGCGGCGGCTGGGCAGCAAAGGAATTATGTGAGAAAGGATTGAAAGTATTGCTCCTGGAACGGGGAAGCAATGTTGTTCACCCGGATTACCCGACGGCCACGAAAGCTCCCTGGGAGCTACCTCACCGCAGTCGTCTTACAGAAGAAGATAAAAAGCAGCATTTTGTACAAAGTCGCCATTATTCGTTCCGGGAAGATAATAAACACTTCTACATGAATGATCTGGCGAATCCCTACACTGAAACAAAGAGATTCGATTGGGTAAGGGGTGATGTGGTAGGTGGCCGCTCCCTGTTGTGGGCTCGTGCCTGCTATCGCTGGAGTGACCTGGATTTTGAGGCTAACCTGCAAGACGGGCACGGTGTGGACTGGCCCATTCGATATAAAGATATTGCGCCCTGGTATGATTATGTCGAAAAGTTTACAGGTATCAGTGGGCAGGCCGAGGGAATACCGCACCTGCCTGACGGAATATTTCAACCGGCCTTTGAAATGAATGCTGTTGAAAAGCATTTCAAGCAAAAGATAGAATCTGCTTATGCAGATCGAAGGGTTATTATGGGAAGAACGGCCAACCTGACAAAGCCGGTGAAGGGCCGGGGACTGTGTATGGCAAGGGATCTTTGTCATCGTGGCTGCCCTTACGGTGCTTATTTCAGCACCAATGCCAGCACCATGCCGGCCGCCTATGCCACCGGCAATTTAACGGTACGCCCACACTCGCTTGTCAACAGGGTTTTGTACGATGAACAAACGCAGCGGGCTAATGGAGTGGAAGTTATTGACACAGAAACAAAGGAGACGGAAGAATATTACGCGCGGATTATTTTCTTAAATGCTTCTACGGTGGCAACTGCGGCTATCTTGTTGAATTCAGTATCACCGCGCTTCCCAAACGGCCTTGGCAATGGCAGTGACCAGGTGGGCCGCAACCTGATGGACCATCACAAAGGGCTTTCGGCTGCCGCTCATGTAGACGGATTCGAAGACCGGTATTACTATGGAAGGAGGCCTGTTTCCATTTACATCCCCCGCTTCAGGAATGTGCGGGAGAAAGACGCCGGATTTCTTCGCGGTTATAACTACGGTGCCAGCGCTTCAAGGCAGCAACAGCAGCATGAGCATGGCATAGGTGCAGGGCTGAAAGAGGCTCTTAGCGAACCCGGTGGCTGGAAGATAAATCTCTGGGCCTTTGGTGAATGCCTGCCATATGCGGAGAACCGTATCACATTAAATCACGATTCGAAGGATCCCTGGGGCCGGCCTTTAATCGCCATAGATTGCGAGTTTAAGGAAAATGAGAAAGCCATGCATGAGGAAATGGGAGTGCAGGCAGCGGAGATGCTTGAAACAGCAGGCTTTTCAGGCATTACCATTCGTAATGAAATTTCTTTTCCCGGCAATGCCAATCATGAAATGGGAATAGCCCGGATGGGGCGTGATTCAAAGACTTCAGTACTTAACGGATTTAACCAGATGCATGAGGTTTCCAATGTATTTATAACCGATGGTTCCTGTATGACCTCGGGATCCTGCGTCAATCCTTCCCTAACTTATATGGCGCTTACTGCAAGGGCATGCGATTATGCTGTAAGGGAAATGAAAAAGCTAAATATCTAAGGAATCTAACTTAAAAGGTTATCTCCGTGGTCTTAAAAAGAAGCTTGGAAGGTGGTTGCGAACTGCCGCATATGACCCTGGAATGCATATGGCATAAGCTATCCATTGACCTTTGCGGATTCTCGGTAAAGCCGGATTTGGGATAAGCACAGAACAGGGTCATCTGGTGCTCGGTACAGAATTCATTCCATAGATGCTCTAGCTGCACTGTTGCTCCGTTATCTCCCCGAGCCCATAAGAGTGCAACCATTTCTCCGAATGCCCTTACACTCCGATTCTTTTTCCTTGCCCTTCGGAATAAGCCTGATACCATATTGAAAAATCTGAATGAATCCGGCCAGCCTTTAACCATGAATGTTGAAAGAGCTTCGTTTGCGTCAATGCCTATATATAGATCCTCACTTCTCAGCGAATCCATATTGATTCCGTGGGAGGTCAAAATGGATTCCAGCGATTTCAAATGCTCGCGTGTGGCAATGACAATCGTGCAATCCCCGGAATTTATTCCGTCGCCTACAAAACCGGCCAGGGTTTGCATTAATATTTCACTATTCTCATAGATCTGAAGTACATGCTCACACGGCGCTATTTCACCCCAGAAATCCTTTGGACTGACTTCGTTCCAATTCATTACCTTAAGCTCTAGTGCTATCTAAGTTACGAACAATGTTCAAATTCCAAATCATACTATCATGTAGTACGGTATAAAATGTTTGGTCGTAATTAATTCCTATTTCTAAAGCCTTCAGGACAAGATATTAACGCTGTAGAGGATAATTCCGAAATTAAATTTATTTGCTAATTTACGTCCCTGCCAAATCTCCGGGGATGCTGAAAATCTATAATTTCAAAATTAAATACCGTACAAATTGCCGTTTGTCACTTACATTAAAGTATCCGTCTTTGGGTGGAATCTTCATCCTGGCAATGATACTCTTTTATGCGAATGTTGCAGCGGCACAGAAAAAGCAAAAGGCAATCTTCGTTATTGTCGACGGAATCCCGGCGGATCTAATAGAAAGTCTGTCGCTTCCCCACTTCAAAGATATTACCAGTCAGGGTGGCTTTGTTCGGGCTTATGTGGGGGGTGAGAAAGGTGGATACTCCGAAACTCCTACGATCTCAGCAGTAGGTTACAACAGTCTGCTTACAGGTACCTGGGTAAATAAACATAATGTCTGGGATAACGACATTACTGCACCCAATTACAATTACCGGAATATTTTCCGACTCTTTAAAGAACAGTTCCCGGGCAAAAAAACAGCCATCTTTTCTACCTGGCTGGATAACCGAACCAAATTGATCGGCAGTGAAGCACGTGCAGCGGGTAACCTGCTTCCAGACTATTATTATGACGGACTGGAATTGGACACTGTACGCTTTCCGCACGACACCGCCGGCTACTTTTATCACCTGATAGATGAATCTGTGATCGATTCTGCGGTCAGTAGTATCAAGGCCGACGCACCGGACCTATCATGGGTATACCTGGAGTATCCGGACGAGATGGGGCATCGTCATGGAAACAGCAGTTACTTCACAAATGCCGTCCGCCTGGCTGACGAACAGATCGGGCGTCTGTGGGAGGCCATCAGGTTCAGGGAAAGGAATTTTAACGAGGAATGGCAGATATGGATTACAACGGACCATGGAAGGGAAGCAAGCGGCTACGGCCACGGGGGGCAGGGTGAGCGGGAACGCAGCACCTGGATCGCAACGAATGCAAAAGACCTGAATAGCTATTTCCGTAACGACCTGCCGGCAATTGTAGATATTATGCCTTCGTTAGCCCTGTTCCTCGGCGTAAACATCCCCAGGGAACAAAATTTTGAGATTGATGGGGTAGCATTGACTGGTAAGCTTTCCGCGGTTAAACCATCAGCTGTGTTAACGAATAACAAACTGGATATTTCCTGGGAAGTGCTGGATAAGTCAGGCATGGTAGACATATGGCTAAGTACTACAAACAATTTTAAAAACGGTGGAACGGATGATTATAAGTTAGTCGCCAGGGTTCCTGTTTCAAAAAGTCATATCGACATCAACCTGGCAAAATATCCTTCCGGATTCTATAAGGTTGTCCTTGAATTTCCTCATAATGTTTTGAACCGATGGGTATTAAAGAAAGAATTGAACAAGTTATAAGTTGATTCTCCGCAAGACTTCATTTTCCAATACGCAAAGCAATTTAAATTAAACCCGCATTTCCAAGCCTGCTGATACAAAAATCCCTGCGTCAATAAGTGAATAGGATAATTTGCTTAAATTCACTCTTGATCTATGGGCGAAAAATGAATAAGTGTCGCGTGCTGGTAATCGAGCCTAATACTGATATCATCTTTGCGGTAAGGAAGTATTTGCTAACATCAGGGTATGCAGATCACGAGATATTATTTTGCAGCATCAAGCAGGCTGCAGAAATAAGGGATCTCCATCCGGAATGCATCTTGTATGGTCTGTCTTTTCAGGACTTACCGGGAACAAGTACCGTTCAGCAGGTGCTCCAACGATATCCCTATGTCCCGGTGATAGTGCTGACAGACGCCATAAATATCTCCGCCGCCGTTGTAGCCATCGAAATGGGTGCAGAGGATTATTTGGTTAACGGGAAGTTCAGCCAGGAGGATCTGCAAAAGGCTATCCGGCTTCCAAGAATCCGGAGAAGGCATTCAAATAATTATAAGAGGCTATTCGACGAGAGCCCGCTGCCTATTTACATTTATGACGACCTGACCTACGAATTTCTTGAAGTTAATGAAGCAGCTCTGGCTCAATACGGATATACCAGGCAGCAGTTCCTCGCGATGAACGCCAGGCAACTAAAACCGCAGGATGAAATGGAACGTTTTATAAACGCTGTCAGGGATGTGCCTGATACCTGTTTCGATTTTGGCCAATGGAAACAGGTGAGAAAGAACGGTGAGATATTCTTCGTTCATATCTACGCCCACAGAACAGAGTTTGAGGGGACCAAAGCAACAGTTGTATTAGCAGCAGATGTTGACCAAAGTAAAAGCTGTTAACCCGGTAATTATTTTTTAAGCCTTATTTTTATCCTTACCCTTGTGCTTAAGAACCTTCGCTTCCGTGTAAAAAATGATCTCTTCAGCGATGTTTTTAGAATGATCACCCGATCTCTCAAGCTTCCTGATGATGGAAAGGATCTGCAAAGCCTGTTCCGTATTTTCAAGATTTTTCCTGATATAATCAGCGACAACCGCAGTCGTATGGTCATTGATTTCGTCAAGCAACTCGTCACGTTTAAAAGTCTTGCGGGCGATCACACCGTCCTCTTTTTCGAATGCTTCAGTTAATTCGCTGAGCATCGTAATGTTTTCCGTGAACATTTCCGTGATTCGGGTAATGTCTAACAGATGCTTATCAAAAGGACCTTCGAACTCGATTACAAACTTAGCGACACCCTTAGCAGAGTCGCCCTGACGTTCCAGGTTATTATTAATTTTTATGATAGCAAGTACCAATCGCAGATCAACTGCGACGGGGTTGAACAGTGCAAAAACATTTTCGCAGTCCTGATCAATACCTAACTCAAAAGCATTCACCCGTTTCTCCAAAGAGACCACTTCCCTCGCCAGATCTTTATCATTATTAAAGAGGGCTTCCTGCGCTTTAGACAACTGGTTTCTTACAAGGGTCCACATCTCAATCAGGTTGTCTTTGAGCTGCTGTAATTCGGTATCAAGATGAGTCATGTTTTGTTAGGTTTTTTGTTAATAATCAAGCTAATATGTGCGAATTTAATCAACCAAATCTGCCCGTTATATAATTTTGTGTCTGCGTATTTTGCGGATTAGTAAAGATGATCTTGGTTTCATTGTATTCAACCAGGGTGCCCATATAAAAGAAGGCCGTATAATCACTAACACGCCCTGCCTGCTGCATATTATGCGTTACGATAACAATGGTATAATCCTTTTTTAAGGAGTAGATTAATTCTTCAATCTTTGAAGTGGATAATGGATCAAGCGCCGACGCGGGTTCATCCATTAAAAGTACGGAGGGTTGGATTGCCAGGGCGCGTGCGATACACAAACGCTGTTGCTGCCCCCCTGAAAGCTCGAACGCAGATTTGTTTAATTTGTCCTTTACCTCATTCCATAGAGCAGCCTGCTCCAGGGAAGATACCACACGTTCTTCTATAAATTTTTTATCGTTAATGCCATTTACTCTGAGGCCATAGGCCACGTTCTCATATATAGATTTGGGAAAGGGATTTGGCTTTTGGAATACCATGCCCACCTGCTTCCGGAGGTTATCAACATGGACCCGTCGCGAATAAATATCCTCGCCGTCCACCAGTACTTGTCCGCTGATCTCAACATTGTCGATCAGGTCGTTCATTCGGTTAAAAAGACGCAAATAAGTAGATTTACCACATCCAGAAGGACCGATCAACGCGGTGACAGTATTTTTGTTTGCCACCATACTGATCCCCTTTAGTGCATGGAAATCTCCGTAATGTAAATTAATCGCTTTAGTTTCTAATATGTGCATGAAATAGGGATATCGTTCGTTTAACTATTTTTAGGATTTGCTGGCCGCTTTTTATTAACTCATTTTAACTTTCTTGCCGAAATATCTTCTCAGCGCATTGGCAATCAGATTCATGATCAAAACAATAGAGATCAGTACCAGGGCAGTTCCGTAAGCCATAGGCCGGCTTTCTTCAATGTTTGTACCGCTGGTTATGATGACATATAAGTGGTATGGTAAAGCCATTACCTGGTCAAAAATGCTATTGGGTAACCGTGGCAGAAAATAGGCCGCTACCGTAAACAGGATAGGGGCAGTTTCGCCTGAAACTCTTCCTATAGAGAGAATGACACCCGTTATGATATTTGGAAAAGCGATGGGTAAAACCACGCGCCGCACAGTTTGCCATTTACTTGATCCAAGGGCCAGACTGGCATGACGGAATGTGTCGTTCACTGCTTTAAGTGCCTCTTCGGTGGTCCGGATGATAACGGGCAACACCATTAAACCAAGCGTTAGCGAACCTGCTATAATACTGTCACCAAAACCAAACTTGTTTACAAAAAGAGCCATTCCGAATAAGCCGAAAACGATAGAAGGTATACCGCCCAGGTTGTTGGTCATTTGATTCAGGAATCTTTTTAACCAGCTGTCCTTCATATATTCATTCATAAACAGCGCGGATAGAACCCCTATTGGGAATGCGAACAATATACTACCGGCGATCAGGCATAAGGTTCCGATAATAGCCGGATATATGCCCCCTTTAGTCATTCCATCCTGAGGCATCTCCGTTAAAAAGTCCCAGCTGATTACCTTTACGCCGTTATATATCAGGAATCCAAGGATGATAAACAGGATGGCCACTATTATGAAACTCAATAAGCGGAAAATCCAAAAAGCGATATTCTGTGAGTAGCGCTTTCTTTGAATAATACTGATCTTCATTATGCTTTTAATTGTTTTCTGGAGATATACGATGCTGTTAAATTGGTCGCAAAGGTGATCATGAATAAAATGCACCCTAATGAGAACAGAGCCTGGTAGTGTAAACCCCCGGTTGGAGCTTCTCCCAGTTCAGCAGCGATCGTAGCCGGTATTGTTCTGAGTGGTTCCAGGATCGAATAAGGAATCACCGCCGCATTGCCGGTAACCATTAGCACGGCCATTGTCTCGCCCATGGCTCTGCCGATACCCAAAATAGCTGCTGCGCTGATCCCTGAAGAAGAATAGGGTACCACAATCTTGTAAATGGTCTGCCATTTCGAAGCTCCCATCGCTAAACTGGCTTCCCGCATGGCATTAGGCGTGTTGCGCAGGGCGTCTTCAGAGACGGTAATGATAGTAGGTAAGGCCATAATCGCCAGAAGTATTCCCCCCGCAAGTCCTGACTGACCTGAGTCAAGGTTAAAAGTGTCTTTTAATAAAGGTACTATAACGACTAATCCGAAAAAACCATAGACAACGGATGGAATACCTGCCAGTAGTTCAATAACAGGCTTCAATATATCCCTTGTTCTGCGGTCAGCAATTTCAGCGAGGTAAATGGCTGTAGCCAGGCCCAGCGGTAATGCCAGAAGTATGGCTACAAGGCTTACATATAAGGTGCCCAGGATTAAGGGCCAGGCGCCGAACTGCGCCGAGGGCTGAGCTGTAGGGAACCATTCTTTGCCGCCCAGGAAGTCGAGGATAGAAATATTTTCCAGCTTTAATATTTTCCCGTTAAAATTTTCAGGCAGATAGGTATTCGGGAGAAAAGCAATGATCCCCGGGTTTCGGGCTAATAGCTCATTGATTTTTTGAGGTAAAAACTCAAGACTGGCACCCAGTTCCTCTTCCTTGTAATATTTGGTGATGTCGGATATCCGGAATAAGATGATTGGTTTCTCAGGGCCCCCGAGTTCGCTCCAGTTTGTTATCTCATGATCGAATATCTTTTTGATCTCCGCACTGTGCAATGTTCCTACCGGGTTGGTTTTATTAACGGCAATAACATAACCCTTTTCAACAGAGGGCGACGAAAATATGCCAAATCCTTCCCGAAACAGGAAGAAAATGATCAGGAGAATAGTGACACTGGTTACCAGTGCACTCATTCCCATCAGTAATTCCATTAACCTTTCAGGTAATTTTTTCCAGAACATCGCGGCAGATCAAATACTATAGAAAATTTATTTTACCGGAACGTAACCTACAGTCTCGACAATCTCCTGGCCTTTAACAGATAGAACGAAATCAACAAAAGGCTTGGTAAATTCTTCAGATTCATTTAAATAATAGTAATACAACGGCCGGGTAATAGGATAAGATTGGTTCTTCGCATTTTCCATGGTTGGCCCAACAAAGGTTTTGCCGCTATCAAATGAGACTTTTAACGGCTTTACCGATTTTTCAATGTACGCCAGTCCGACATAGCCGATAGCCCCGTTAGTTTTGCCAACCGATTCTACGATACCACCGGTTGCCGGCATGTTCAATACCGTAGAGGCGTAATTTTTATCATTCATCACATGTTCTTTGAAGAACTCATAAGTTCCGGAGCTGGTTTCGCGACTGTATACCACTACCTTCATATCATCGCCGCCTACTTCTTTCCAGTTGCTTATCTTACCGGTGAAGATCCCCTCAAGTTGCTCGCGGGTGAGCTCGTTGACTTTGTTCAACGGGTTCACTATAACTCCTAAAGCGTCATGGGCAATAATAACTTCACTGAAAGGCTTTTTGGCGTTTTCTAGTGACATACGCTCATCCAGCTTAATTTTGCGGGATGACATGGCTATATCAGTATTCCCGTCTATCAAAGCGGTTATCCCGGTACCACTTCCTCCGCCGGTAACGATCAGTCTCGCATCAGCGTGTTTTTTGCCATATTCCTCAGCTTCTGTTTGTGTCAGGGGAAGAACCGTATCGCTCCCTTTAATCGTCAGTTCTTTGCCTGTGTTAGCGCTCTCGTTCTTCTTTTCTTCGCCGGAACCGCATCCTGCGATGAGTCCTGCAGATAAACCGAAGGCAATGATCCATACTTTTTTCATGTTGATATTATCTAGGTTGTTTAATAATATTCCAAACGCAATAGGCTTGTATTAAATTAAAAATTGAGCTGTGCCTGCAGCCTTAGCAGGCTGCCCTCCTGAAGGTTGGCACTTAATACCTTATCTTCAAACCGGCGGGACGAGAAGGTATACATGGCTACCAGTTCGAACTGCTTCATAGGCTGCCATTCTAATCCCAACTCGAGTTCCTTAACTACGTAGCTCCGGGCATCCAATTCATGTTTCTTCCCGCCGTTGTAATACTGTGCCCGGGTGAATGGTATAATGACATGTTTCCCGCTCCGAACTAAATACGACAGGGTCATATATCCGCCCCGAAGATTTTGCACCTCGATGGAATCTGTTTGTGTATTATATTCCGGTCCCTTGCCCACATTATATTCTGCCTGGATCCCGAAAGGCTTGGGGTAAAGCACGAAGGATGCGGCAATGCGCTCATCCTTGTAGTTCCTGTCACTAACATATTTAACCCCCGGACTGATCTGCTCCAGGGGTATTTCATACTGCCCGGTGTAACCCTGAAGACTTCCCTCTATGATCTGATTGCCCAATTCGAAAGGCCAGGTTGCCCGCCCTGCCACATGAAGCGTGCTGTTAAGTTCCGGCCGGTTTGCCGTCTGACCATTAAATAGTCCAAAACCCAGTATTCCATAGTCTCCTGAGCCTTTTAATCCATCCTTAACAAGGCTTGCAAACAATTTTCGTTTCTCTTCAGGCGCCCAGTAAAAGAATACGCCCAAGTCCCTTTCATTACTGAAGGCACTGTTCAAGGCATCATTTCTATCGAGAGGCAGCCTGTTCTGACTCGACTGCATGTTCTCGAAGCCATAAGGAATTTTACTCTGCCCAATTCTGAAGCGGTATTCATTCTTTTTATCAATCCCGATATCAAAATAGGCATCCCGGATCTGCCCGAAATTAAGTCCGGTCGACGAAGCAGCACTGGCAAAGTCAGGCTGCACGTAGAAGTATACCTGCTGACCGATCTGACCGGAAAATACCAGTCGCGCCCGCCGTAAGAAGAAACCGCCGTCTCCGCCCCAGCTTCTGTCGCACTGCTCGCATTTCAGATCAGCATTTGTTTCAAACAACTGGTTATACCTGGCCTGCAGGTAGCCCCGGATTGTGAACGTGTCGTACCATTTTTTTTCGGGTTCTGATTTGTCTTGGCCATTCACCATCTGAACAAACATCATGCATACCATAATGGCTGCAAAACTAACTTTCAGGTTTAATCTCATTGTTAAGTTCATGTTATGCTTATGTTACAAAACAAACCATCCTAAAAGAATTTAGTGTTACCATGACGTTAACAAATTGTTAAGCTGATTGAAAAACTTTCCGGTATGATCTGTTTGCTCGTAAGTTGCTGGTTTTTAAGTCGATAATGCGATTTTAGCTCGTAACATTAGGTTAATGTTAATTTAACACGCTGAATTTCCAGGCGTCTTATAATTGCATGGGTACTGAAGTCAAATTGCCTCATTTGATGCCGGCTTGCCGGCTCCTACCTGTGTTTACTCAGGAGATCCCTATTTGCTGGCAGGGTTTTAACAAGGTATTAACAGGTTCAACAGATACTAAGTATATAGTGAGCATATAGTTAGTATATAGTTAGCATATAGTTAGCTCGCTTCCTGTCTCGTGCTGATATAGCTATACACCGTTAGTTAATAATCCCGGATTAGCTTAACATGGGTAGTGGGTAATGCCGATACAGCTTTACACGTTTTTACGACGTTGTCTCGTCTTGCTGTAATTATAAATGAACATTTGTTTAGCTTTAAGATAGAAATTCTATATCTGTCCAAACGGCTTGTGCGGTGTGATTTATTGTCACCAGTTCTAAAGATTTGATCATGAGAATGAACATCTTCGGCATTTTAATTATACTCGTCCTCTCGGCTTGTACACACCACAGCGGACAAAACAATGAAACAGATCTGCAAGACCGGAAATGGTGGAAGGAAGCAATAATTTACCAGATCTATCCGCGGAGCTTTAAAGACAGCAATGGCGATGGAGTAGGGGATCTGAAAGGAATAATTGAAGAACTTGATTATATCCAAAGCCTTGGGGTTACTGCCGTATGGTTAAACCCGATTTACAGTTCTCCGAATGATGACAATGGTTATGATGTGAGTAACTACCGCGAGATCATGAAAGATTTCGGAACCATGGAGGATTTCGACCGTCTCCTCGCGGGCATGCATCAGCGAGGAATCAAATTAATTATGGATGTTGTCGTTAATCACAGCAGTGACGAACACGTATGGTTTAAACAATCCCGAGGTTCCCGGAAGAATCGCTACCGTGATTATTATCACTGGTGGCCCGCCGAAAAGGGCAGACCCAATTACCGCTATAGCTTATTTGACGAGAAGGGGGATGCCTGGCAATATGATTCGCTGACGGACAGTTACTATCTGCATTATTTTTCGAGAAAGCAGCCTGACCTGAACTGGGAAAATCCGAAGGTCAGACGGGAGGTTTATAATATCATGAAATTCTGGGCGAAAAAAGGTGTAGACGGATTTCGGCTGGATGCCTTTCAGTTTGCGGCAAAAGACACCACATTCCCGGCCTTCCCTGAGGGATTTGAAAAGAATTTTATCAACTATTATGCGATGCAGGGTAATCTGCACGAATACCTGAAGGAAATGCATGAAAAAGTTTTCAGCAAGTTCGACGTGATGAGTGTAGCGGAGGGGGCGGGAAGGAATTTTGAAGATGCCCACAAGCTGGTAGATCCCGAACGGAAAGAACTGAATATGGCCTATGCATTTGAAGCCGTGGATCTTGTTAAGTATAACGGGTACCAGCTTTCCGAGCTTAAAGAAGTTTTTAGCCGCTGGGACAGTGCTTTTGCTAAGAAAGGCTGGCTTTCTATTTTTCTGGCGAATCATGACCAGGCCCGTTTAGTCAGCAGGTATGGTAATGACAGCCCGGAATTTCGTGCCCCTTCCGCCAAAATGTTAAACACTTTTCTCCTCAGCATGCGCGGAACACCTTATTGCTATTATGGTGATGAACTAGGGATGACCAACATCGGCTTTGACAGTATTCAGCAATATCGCGACATCGCCGCCATAAATGGTTACAAAAAAGCGAAGGCCGATGGCGAGGATATGAAGCTGTATATGAAAAAACTCAGCTTCCTGTCGCGGGATAACGGGCGGACGCCTATGCAATGGAAGAGTATTAAACAAGGAGGCTTCACAAGGGGTGAGCCGTGGTTACCGGTGAACGCGAATTATAAGCTGATCAATGTTGAAGCCCAGGATAGAGATCCTAATAGTTGTCTGAATCATTTTAGAAAGATGACAGGCCTAAGGAAAAGTGACCCGGTGCTGGTGTACGGCGATTATCGGATCGTGCAGCCGGAACACAAGCAGGTCTATGCTTATGTTCGAACGCTGGAGAGTGATCAGAAGCTAGTGCTCCTAAATTTTTCACCTGAGACCGCCTGGATCGATCTGCCTTACCGAACAGATCCTGAAGATATCCTTATCAATAACTACCCATCATTAGAGACGAAGGGCAGAACGAAGATATTAAAGCCGTACCAGGCGGTTATTTTAAATATTGAACAGTGATCATCTAGAATCATCAATCTAGTCTTCGAATTTTGTGAAGGCATGGCATTGGCATGTCAGTTTTACAATATTTGTGATAATACCTGCTTTCTGTTCATGTATTTTAGGTAAATTGCTTACAAGCGCCCGATATTTTTCGTTTTAATGGTCGCTATTAGTTCAAATTTTCATCCATTTGTTAAGATTTTAGGTAATGATCTTAAAAAGCAGCCACCTTAAGACCACAAGACTAAACATTGATCCAAAATACACTGGTATTGTATGTGATGTCAGCGAAAATATCGCATTTATTTCGGAATTAGCAATTTCTGAATGCACTAAGCTGTATATTTTGATTCAAAAGTGGGATCTGAGCTACATGAGTCCCGGCAGTCCTGAGGTATTAGTCGCTTATTCCGGAGAAGTGGAATCGGAAATAGTACCGCAGGATAAGCTTCATGACAGATCCATATTAATCAGGCACTTTAAAAGTTCATTTCTAAACGTGCAGATGTACCTGAATGAACATGTGCCGGCGAATTACCGGACTACCAGGACTGGTAAGAACAATTTTGAAAGCTTTGCCGATAGTACCATACAATGCCTTGAACAGGCCGGTTTATACAGTAATTGATTTCTGCATTGAATGACGGCGTTTTAATCAGTGATTCTTGTCGCTTCACTTCCTGTCGCAGGTTTTCCACGATTATGTACTAATCAACGGGTTTGACCCTGGCCGCGCACTATCCACTTCTCGGTCACCAGTTTTTCAAGTGCGAACGGCCCGCGGGCGTGCAGTTTTTGTGTCGATATGCCAATCTCCGCTCCGAGGCCGAAGACTCCGCCATCGGTAAAGCGGGTAGAGGCATTGGCAAATACTGCGGCGGCATCCACTTCATTTAAAAAGCGTTCACAAACTGCGGTATTATCAGATACAATAGCTTCCGAGTGTTTGGAAGAGTAGGCGCGTATATGTTTCATTGCTTCATCCTGGTCAGCAACGACTTTAACGGAACATTTATAATCCAGGAATTCCCTTCCGAAGTCTTCTTCCCTTGCATGGTTCACCCGGGGATAGTTCAAATCCTTCAGCATAGTATATGACAGTGGGTCGGCAAAGATTTCAATGTCGAAGGCCGCCAGCTTCGGGGCAAGCAGGCTTAGAAAAGGGCTCGCTATCTCTCGGTCAACCAGCACCGTGTCGAGGGCATTACAGACGGAAGGCCTGGAAGCCTTTGCGTTCGTCACGATAGCCGCCGCTTTTTCCAGGTCTGCTGATCGCTCAACATAAGTATGACAGACCCCGGCACCGGTCTCTATCACGGGAACTGTGGCGTGGTCGCGGACATAATTGATCAGGTCGGCGGAGCCGCGCGGAATGATCATGTCCACATATCTGGTGGCAGTCAATAGTTCCGGCATGTATTTACGGTCGGCAGGCAGCAGTTGTACCATGTTGATATCAACTTGCTGGTCCGAGAGTACTTCCCGGATGGTGGTTACCAGTATCGTATTCGTGAATATGGCGTCGGAGCCGCCCCTGAGGAGGCAGACATTCCCGGACCGGATACATAGAGCGGCAACATCGACCGTCACGTTTGGTCTCGATTCATAAATAACGGCCACAACGCCCATCGGTACGGTTACCTTCCGGACCGACAGGCCATTTTCAAGGATCTTCTCAGAAAGAAGCTGATTCCCCGGATCCTGTAAATCGGCGACATCTTCCACACTCCCGGCTATTTCTTCGATACGGCTTTCTGATAGCAGCAGGCGGTCTTTTTTCGGGTCGCTATCTGCCATCCTGTCGAGGTCCTTTTTATTTTCAGCAATGATGCGGTCTGTATTTTGTCTTAAGCGGGATGCAATACCCTGCAGGATAAGCTTTTTTTTCTCATCGCTCAGGGCACGGGCGGCTGTTGTGGCTGCTGCGGCATTTACCAGGAAGTCATTGATGGAATCCATATATAAAATTACAGCAAAACGATGTTATCCGCGTGGGCGACTTCCAGATTCTTTGTTTTTGGACCATCGCTCAGCAGGGCTGAAGCCACCTTCGCTTTCGCCACGGCCACCGCGATACCATCTTCATCGAGGATCTCGATTATCTCACCTGACTCGAAACCGGTGAGAACGTCTACAATGCCGACCGCCAGCAAGCTGTGGCGATTCCTTAATGCCCTGGATGCCCCGCTGTCGACGCGGATACGGCCGCTGACGATACTGCCGCTAGCAAGCCATTTGTTGCGGGCGGACAGGCTGCTCTTTTGCGGCATGCACAGCGTTCCGTTCCTGCCGGCCAGTGTTTCCAGCAATCCTTCAGGTGTTCGCATGCCGAAGATCACGACACGGATCCCCATCCGGTTGGCCAGCCGCGCGAAGTTTAGCTTGGATGTCATGCCGCCGAGACCGGCAGCAGATTTCTCCTTACGGGCCAGCAACAGAATGTCTTTATTACTGGTGTCGAGATTCGGAATAATATTGCCGTCAGCGTCGAGCACACCCGGTACGGAAGTGCTAAACAGGAGCTGCGAAGCCCCAAAGCCCACAGCGATCAGCGTGGCCAGTTCATCATTGTCGGAAAATTTGAGTTCCAGGTTGCTTACCACGTCGTTCTCGTTCGCAACGGGTATGATGTTATTGCTCCACAATTGCTCGTAGGTCTTCTTCAGCTGAAGGAACTGTTCGCGATTTGAAAAATGATGGCGCTCGCAGAGACTTTGCGCAATGGCGATACCATAAGAAGAAAAATAGCGGCTGTAGATATTCAGCAGGAGCGGGTTTCCGATCGCGGCGGCGGCTTTCCGTTCGTTCAGTGTGCCCTTATAGTTTTTCAGCATGCCTTTCCCCGCGGCCACCGCGCCGGAGGAAACGATCACCAGGTTATATTGCTTTTGGATGGTCGATACCTGTCTCGCGATCTCGGCAATTACATGCTCGTCCAGCTCGCCGTCTGCCGTCGTTATAGAGGCCGTTCCGAATTTTAAAACGAGTACAGGTTTTGCCAATTGCCGAAGTTTTAAGATTGTAAAAATAAAAACGAAAAGCCCGCCTTACAGGTGATGCAATGCGGCTCACTGATAAAGCTAGGAAAACTTTTAAAGCAAGCATCAGTCGGAGCATCATTTATGATGCATTAAACCCGATTTCTCATCCCGGAGATTGACCGAGGTAATTCTTCCAGGCAGCTAAACTGTACCTGCTGTTTGTTTAAGTGTTATATCCTCAGCAGCTGAAAGCTGGTCGTCTGTCAGGGTCCTGGAAGGGTTGATAGCTAACTGATAGGCAGCCTCATCAAATTCTTTTTCGCTCTTGGCGACTACTATCGTAGCTACACCATTGCCTATCAGGTTGGTGATCGATCTGGCTTCAGACATGAAGCGGTCTACTCCTAAAAGAATAGCGACATTTTCTACCGGCATTATCTTCAAAGAGGCCAGCGTAGTGCTTAAAACAATAAAGCCGCTCCCGGTAACACCGGCAGCACCCTTCGAGGTTATCATTAACACCCCCATAGCTGTTATCTGCTGGCCGAGGGTCAGGTCAATTTTGAATACCTGCGCGAGAAAAATTAAGGCCATCGAAAGATAAATAGACGTGCCATCAAGATTAAACGAATAGCCGGTAGGTATCACCAGGCCGACGACGGACCTCGAGCAACCGAATCTCTCCAGCTTTTGCATCATGCTCGGTAATGCCGATTCTGATGATGATGTACCCAGCACAACCAGTATTTCCTGGCGAATGAATTTAAGATATTGCCACAGGCTGAACTTAAAGAAATAGCATATGAGGTTTAAGACGCCAAAGATGAAGAGGAAGCATGTAAGGTAAACGGCCAGCATGATCTTACCCATCGGTAAGAGTGTATCCAGCCCATAGTTCCCTATCGTAAATGCCATCCCGCCGAAAGCTCCTATTGGAGCTAATTTCATGATGAATTTCATCATCCTGAATATTACCAGTGAGATCCGCTCAAAGCTTGCCAGTAAGGGTTCGCCTGCCGTCCCTATTTTACTCAAGCCAAATCCAAACAGTATGGCAAAAAACAAGATCTGCAGAATATCCCCGGACGCGAAAGATTCAAATATGTTATGAGGGATGATATTCGCAATAAACTCTGCCCAGTTAACAGGTGCAGCCGCCGGAGGCACCGCTTGTACTTTACCTTCAACCGGAGTAACGCCTTCCCCTGGTTGTAACAGGTTGGCAACTACTAATCCAATAAATATTGCCAGAGTTGTTACTATTTCGAAATAAAGCAGCGCTTTCCCGCCAACCCGGCCGACCTTTTTCATGTCGCCCATTTTTGCAATCCCGAGAACAATCGTAAAGAAGATTATTGGCGCGATTAACATGCTGATCATGTTAATGAAGGTTTTACTGATTATCCGGGCAGTAGGGGCGAAGTCAGGAAAGAAGACACCCGCTAAAATTCCTAATAAAATTGCTACAATTACCTGAAAGGTGAGATGCCGGGAGACTTTCTTCATTTTATACGATGTGATATCAAAATATATGGATGTAACAATAAAAAGGGTTAGCAAATTTACTAACCCTTGATGCTGTTGTGCTATGTGAAGGTATTTTTCTTTATGGGTGAGGCTCTTGATCGCTTGCTTTGAACCCGCGACCTTCGGTTGAATATCTGATATTGCGAAATATGGGGCAACAACCCTTGCTAAATTTCAATCTTAATTTAATTCTAATGCCCCGCGATAGTAATCAAGGATCTTAGTTCTGAGAATATAATCATACCGAACATTGATCAGGTTGATGGATGCCCGGTCGAAACTGTTCTTTGCAACTGCGTAATCCACCGAAGTTGTGGCTCCGGCATTAAAGCGCACTTCCGCGGCACTAAAAGATTTTCTGAAAGCCTCAACCTGCCTGTTGATTGCTTCATACCGTTCGCGGGCAGCCTGCATATTGAAATAAGCCTGATCAACTGCCTGCTTTAATTGTAGCTGCGTCGTTTCTTCAATTAATTCGGCATTCATCAGGTCAACTTTCGCCTGCGCAATCCGGCTTTTCGCATAGACTGTGTTGAAAATGGGAATTCTTAAATTAACACTGAACGAGGAACTGAAGTTATTTTTAATTTGGTCATTATAGGCGATCTTCTGCGGACTCACAGTACGTTCCGGCATGATAACAGGGTAATCTGTCCCGTTTATGCTCACATAGTTGTTAGATGTAACCGGCTGAGGCGCACCAAATTCATTCCTGTATGCCAGCGAAGAAAAATTGCTGAACAGGTTACTGTTTAAACTTAAATTAGGATATCGTAAAGACCTGGAGGCCTGTAGTCCCTTCATGGCGCTTTGTTTCCGGAAGGCTGCACCTTTTATTAGTGCCAACTGATTGAGCGCTAAATTCACTATCTCATCCTTTTTATAGGGGTATTCGCCGCGGGCTTCAGGCTGATCAGTAGCCAGCCGTGCCAGTTGAAGATCCGGATCATATTCTGTATTCATCAGCCGGGAGAGTGAAAGCTTTGATGAATTCAAAGCATTTCGGTTTACGACTATGGCCAGTTCATCATTTGCAAGCTGACCCTGCAGTTCGAAAAGCAGGGCCGGAGCGATGGCGCCTTCTTTATCGAGAACCTCCAGTCGTTTTACCTGTTCCTGACTTACACGGGCCTGCAAAATGGACTGGTTTAACAGGTCTTCATTCGAAAGAATCTGAAGATAGTTTAATATTACATTAAGTGTCAGGGCGTCCTTCGCCTGCTGTTGTTCCATCTTTGCAGCTTCAAAAGCAAAGCTGTTTTGCTTGATTGTATTTTGGAGGAGGAGACCGTTAAATAAAGTGATTCCGCCGCTAAGGGAATAATTCGCAAAACTCACATTCTGATCGATATAAGCATTGGTAAATGGGTCTATACTTCTGCCCTGGTTCATGCCATGGCCAATATTTCCGGAAACGGAAGGCAGTAGATCCATTTTCGATTGCTTTAACAGAATAGAAGCTGACTGAGCCTGGAGACCGTTCTGCCGGACCTCCAGATTATTTTTAAGCGCAATATTCACGCTTTCTTCAAGAGTCAACGATGGTCTGTTCTGGCTATCCTGAGCACTGGCCAGAGAAAATCCCAGGCAAATACAGGTTAGTATGAGTAATTTTTTATTGATCATTTTATGCATGTTCTATTTGTCCGTCTGATAGCGTAATTATTCTGGTGCCATAGGCAGCGTTTTTTTCCGAATGAGTTACCTGGACGATGGTTACTCCTTCCTTATTCAGTTCTTTGAAGATATTCATGATCTCTTCGCCCTGTTTGGAGTTTAAATTGCCGGTAGGCTCATCAGCCAGCAGGAGCGTCGGCTCAATGATCAGGGCCCTGGCAATACCGACTATTTGCTGCTGTCCCCCTGACAGCTGGCTTGGAAACAGGTCTTTCTTACCAACTATCTGAAACTTATCGAGCATTTCTGCCACCCGGGCCTTTCGTTCAGATGCCGGAATATTCAGGTAAAGAAGCGGAGTTTCTATGTTTTCGTAAACCGTAAGTTCATCGATCAGGTGATAGGCCTGGAATACTATTCCGATATTTTGCTTCATCAGAACGGACCGCTGTTTTTCTTTCAACTGGTACACCGATTCACCTTTTAGAAAATAGTCGCCTTCATTCGGTTCCTGGATCGTTCCCAGTATATGAAGCAAGGTAGATTTACCGGATCCGGAAGCGCCCATGACTGAAATAAATTCGCCTTCGTTCACTTCCATATTAATGTCTTTCAGGATGAAGACTCTTTTGCCGCCCTGGTTAACCCAGTGGAATACATGTTTCAGTTGGATCATTGTTGGTTTTTTTAAAATCTCTCAGGTATCAGCTCTCAGGTATCAGCTGAAGCCATCCGAGATCATTATATACTATTTTCTACGTTCATTCAGTCCTTAAACTCTGTAATGGTAAGTATCCAGAGCCCCTAACGCAACTTTTATAGATATTTAGCATAGATCAGGTTACAATGCTTGCTAGTTATAAATCTAATGCCAATCGTATAATCATTTGTAAATCAGTATGTTGTATGCTATTCAAAAGCGTAACTGCACGCTTTCGAACACCTGATGCACGGTAATGCTACAAGCTTAGCTGTCAGCGATCAGGTATCAGCGTTCAGGGACTACATCGATAATGATATTCCTTTCCCCTCTCATTCTGTTCTTAAGCTTTTAACCGGATTTGCTGTCGCAGCTTTTATAGCCTGAAAACTCACCGTGATCAACGCGATCAGCACCGCCGTTATAGCAGCTACTGCGAATACCCACCAGTGAAGGGAAGTACGGTAGGCGAAGCTCTGGAGCCATTGATACATCGCTGCATAGCCTAGCGGGATAGCGATCAGCGTACCAAGTAATACGGGCTTTAAAAGATCCTTTGAAAGAAGAATGACAATGCTTTGTGTTGAGGAGCCTAATACCTTTCTGACACCGATTTCCTTAGTCCTGCGTACCGCCGTGTAAGAAGCCAGGCCAAATAAGCCGAGACAGGCAATGAAGATGGCTATCGCGGAGAACCCGGACAAAATATATTGCTGCCTTTGGTCGGTCTGGTATTGCTGATCAAATTGCTGGTCAAGAAATTCAAATTCAAAAGGATAAACCGGCGCAATGGCAGTATAGGCTTTTTTGATCGCCTCTATTGCCGGTTTCGGATCTCCGCTTTTCAACTTAATCATGGCAACACGTCTGTCCATACTGCCGGAGATCACCATAGGTTCGATGGTCTCCTTGAGAGAAAGGAAATGAAAATTTTCAACCACGCCCACTACGGTCCTGGAAATGGAATCACGCATATTATTCCTGAGCCGGATTCCCACTGCTTTTTCAGGTGAAACCCCGAGCTTGACCGCTGCGGCGCGATTTATCATTACTGCCTGGCTGGAGTCAGTAGGATAGGCTGCGGAGAAATCGCGGCCGGCCAGAATCTTCAGACCTAGTGTTTTAACGTACTCGAAATCTGCAAACACAGTACGGAAATGCAGGTCTTCGTTGGGCCTGCCGCCCACTTCAAATGTGAAGTCATCATGGAACCCTCCCGGTACGCCCGACATTAAGGAAACATTTTCAATCATCGGGTTATTCTGCAACTGCTGCTTAAACCTGTTCATGTCGTTCCATATTTCATTATTATCAAGTTTAACAACCAATGAACGCTCTTTATCAAAACCCAGATTCTTTGTTCTCACATAGTTCATCTGACTTCCGATGATCATCATGCCAATAATTAAGAGTACGGTACAGCTAAACTGGAAGACAACTAGCACTTTCCGGAAGAATGCACCTCCGGTGCCCAGCCGTAATTTGCCTTTCAATGATTCTACCGGGCTGAAAGAAGACAGCAGCAATGCCGGGTAACTGCCGGCCAGCAATCCGATAACCAAAATGATGGCTGCAATGAAAACGTATAAGAACGGATTTCTCCAGTAGCCACTAAGTTCGTAACCAAGCAAAGAATTGAAAGCCGGCATAAAGAACTGCAGTAAACCAAGCGCCAGCAGGCATGAGATGGCAGCAAGCAAGATCGACTCGCCTATGAACTGGAAAACCAGCTGGCTTCGCACGGCTCCAAGAACCTTACGCAGCCCCACCTCTTTTGATCTCTCGGTAGCACGGGCGGTAGAAAGGTTCATGAAATTAATGCAGGCTATGAACAGGATCAGGAATGCGATGGACATAAAAATATAGACCACGTTTAAATTTCCATGCTTCACCTGATCCCAGGGACCGGCACTTTCAAAGTAGATATCCTGCAGCCTGCTTAAGCCAAGCGCGGTTTTTTCTCCTGTTTCTTCATTGACATATTTATCCATAAATGCAGTAAAGCTGCTTGTTAATTGATCAACGTCGGTTTTTGGATTAAGCTGCACGTACGTAAACAGGTTATTATTATTCCATTCCCCGAACCAGTCAGCGTTGCTATAGTTGGAAATTGGAACCACCAGGTCGAAATCCAGGTGTGAATTAGCCGGGATATCTTTGGCTACCCCGGTTACTTTCAGCTGTAATTCCTTATCGAGAATTAAAACCTTACCTATCGGATCCTGCTCTCCAAAATATTTTTTAGCTGCTGTCTCGGTAAGGACGACACTGCCGGGATTATGTAATACTGTTTTCTTATCTCCCGCAGTGAGTTTGAAATCAAATAAGCTGAAGAAATCTGCATCGGTAAAGTAGATGTCCTTTTCGATAAAGGCTGTATTTTGATAGCTTACAAGTCCTCCTGAAGGCATTACCCGAACCGCTGTTTTGACAGCATCGGGATAGTCGTTTTTTATAGCAGTGGCATAGGGAGGCGATAGATATGGAATGGTTTCCCGGTTACCGTTTCTTTCGGAAACACGCATGACCCGGTAGATATTACTCCCGTTTTCATGAAAGTTATCATAGCTGAATTCATTCTGAACGAACAGGAAGATCATCAGGCAGCTGAGTATGCCGACCGTAAGTCCCGCAATATTGATAATGCTGAAGACTTTTTGTTTTTTGAGATTTCTCAATGCGAGCAACAAATAGTTTTTGAACATAGACTTAGTTTTTATTAGGAAGTGACTGCCACATCATATTTTATAAGTTTTGTTTTTCTTCTTTTTACTTTTAGTCCCAACACCTGCCACCTGATCGCTGACTGCTGACACCTGTTACTATTCCGTTCTCAAGCTCTTAACCGGGTTTGCTCTGCCTGCCTTTATGGCCTTGATGCCAACAATGAGAACAGCTATCACGATTGTCAAAAATCCGGAGGTAATAAATATCCACCAGTCGATACTTATCCGGTAAGCGAAATCCTCAAGCCATAAATTCATTCCCCACCAGGCCAGGGGCCAGGCAAGCATATTAGCCAGGAGGATAAGTTTGAGGAAGTCTTTGGATAACAGGGTTATAATATCTGAGATAGAGGCACCCAGCACTTTACGTATGCCTATCTCTTTTATTCGCTGTTCGGTAGTAAAAGTAGCGAGTCCGAACAAACCGAGGCAGGCTACAAGAATTGTTAGCCCGGCAAATATCCCAAGAATCTGCCCGATCGTTCTTTCAAACTTATACGTATTGTTGAAGCTCTCGTCGAGGAAAGAATAGTTAAACGGTTCACCAGGGCTAAGCTCAGACCAATGTTCTTTTACAGATCTCAAAAGGTCTTCCATGTCAGTTGTCTTCAACTTTACAATTAGACTTTCCAGCACATTGGGATCCTAAGCTTAGAATTCCACGTGGACAAGTTGTCGCG
>JADMIO011417951.1_pt1 | contig 89027 bp, 94 predicted proteins | sample 8958161 | NCBI WGS metagenome assembly JADMIO01 (sample SAMN16585339, study PRJNA669376) | soil metagenome | isolation source: Crop rotation soil | place: USA: Cullars Rotation, Alabama | collected 2011
CGACAACTTGTCCACGTGGAATTCTAAGCTTAGGATCCCAATGTGCTGGAAAGATAGCAATGGCCTTTGCAATTTTAAGAGTGCTTTTTTCTGTTTTTGCTTTCCCCATTTTGCCCATAGGTCCGTTCCATACAATAGTTTTTGCAAGATTTACTATTTGGATAAAGTTTTCAGTGTCCTTTTCAGTTATATCGTCTCCTGCAGGAACGTTGTCTGCTACAAGTACTACAGACTTTTTACCTTTAATCTTTTCGTGCTGAACCTTAATTAGCGTTCTTGTTTCTTGTGCTATTTTGCCACCAACCAGTACATAGTCAGACAATTTATGCATCTTTTCAACCATGGGTAGCTTTGTTTCAAGTTTTGCTCCCCCAATCAAGACTACAAGTGGACGTTTAGGACCTTGTAGAATCCTTGATAGAGCGTCTACTTCAGTTGCCAAATGAAAACCTGCATATGAAGGAAGGAGTTTTGCAACCCCATATACTGAGGCGTGTTCTCTATGGCTTACTGCAAAAGCCTCGTTTACAAAAATATCTCCAAGAGAAGCAAGCTTTTTCGTGAACTCGAGGTCATTTGATTTCTCACCGTCGTAAAATCTTAAGTTTTCAACGAGAGATAAATTTTCTGCGATATTCCAGCCGGGGAAATCACTTAAGGTTGTATCCTCAATTTTTCCGTCGAATTTGTTTTCATACCATTTTGCAATCGGGAGTAGGGTAAATGACGGATCTTCTTTCCCTTTGGGGCGTCCAAGGTGTCCGAACAGAATGACGCTCCCTTGGTGTTTAAGGATATAACGAATACTTTCCAATGATGAGAGGAGTCTGGTGTCATCTGCGATCTTTCCGTTTTTAACATCTACGTCTGAGTCTATCCTCACAAGCACAGTTTTTCCTTCTAAGTGACGAATACTTGAGAGTGTGCGAAGAGCCATATAGTATGGTTATACAGGACGCAAAGGTAATTTTCAATTTACAAATGCAGTTGCCGGCGGAGTTGGAGATGGGGTCGACGGAATAAACCTGCATGCGGATGCTTCTGTTCCCTTGAGAAAGTACATGTCAAAGCCAAAACAGGATTTTTTAGTCACACTTTCAGGAATAAAAAGGGGCCCTTCATTTTTCTCGCTTATAATATTTGTCATAATCTTATTCCACATTGGGGCAGCACCTGTTATCCCTGAGGCAAGTGACTGACTCATTGGGGAATTGTCGTTATTTCCAACCCATGTTGCAACTACAATATTAGGAGTAAATCCTACAGTCCAGTTATCTCGTTTGTTGTCAGTTGTTCCTGTTTTGACAGACACATGGTGATTTGGAATATTAAGTGGAGAGTTACTTCCGAATTCGATTGAACGAGCCTTGTTGTCTGATAGAATGTCGGAAACTATGAAAGCTACTCCAGGATCGAGAACCTGAGATTCCTGTAGATCTTTTTGATAGATTTTATGTCCACTTGCATCTTTTATTTCAAGGATCGGATCAGGACTTACTCGTTTTCCACTATTTGCAACCGTTCCATAAACAGTTGCAAGATCTAACATGGTTGTGTCTGCTCCTCCAAGAGTTATTGAAAGTCCGTAGTTGTTTGATTCATCCCATGTAGTTATTCCCATTCTTTTCCCCTGCTCGACAATATTATCTACGCCTAATTTTTGTGCGACGCGAACTGCTGGAATATTTAAAGAGTTTGCAAATGCCAGTCTTAACGGTAGTCGTCCATGATAACTTCCATCATAATTTACCGGTGTATATGAAGGCCCTTGAACAGGAGTAATAGTGAGAGGAGAATCGTCAAGTAAAGTAGCTTGAGTAAAGCCAGAAGAAAGCGCTAGAGAGTAAGTTACTACTTTAATCGTTGACCCAGGTTGGCGAAGAGAAGTAGTAAGATTTACATTTCCGTCATGATCAAGATCGAAGTAATCTTTAGATCCTACCATTGCTAGAACGTCTCCATTTCTCGGATCCAAAACTATAGATGCCCCGTTTGAGATGTTCAGATATGCGTCGTTTTCCACTTCGTTTGTTACTATGTTCTGGACCATATTTTGAGTTGAAAGATCGAGCGATGTTTTAACTTGCAGACCTCCTCGTTCTACCTCAGATAGACCGTACTTTTTAACAAGAAGCTGTTTGACGTACATTACAAAATGAGGCGCTTTAATTGAAATGTTAGGACCTACAAATGTGAGTTTTTCATTTGCTGCTTTAGTAGCTTGAGACTTAGTAATATATTTCATTCTTACCATCGCTGAAAGAACGTCCTTTTGACGTTTTTTCCAAAGATTTGGAGAATCAGAATATGGTGAGTAAACACTAGGGGCACGGGGTAGGCCAGCCAAGAAAGAGGATTCGGCAAGATCTAGTTTTTCGACGGGTTTTCCAAAGTAAACTTCGCTAGCAGCTTGTACTCCCCAGGCAGTTCCTCCATAAGGAACGTAATTAAAGTAGAGGGCAAGTATTTGGTTCTTGCTGTATATCCTCTCAGCCCAGAAAGCCAAAATTACCTCTTTTACCTTTCGAGTTATCGTTGCTTCAGAGGTCAGGAGAGAAGACTTCACAAGTTGTTGCGTGATAGTTGATCCTCCCTGAAGCTCATTGTCCTGTATATTAGAGAAAAAGGCTCGCAACATTCCTCTTACATCAAACCCCGGGTGGGTATAAAAGTCACGATCTTCAATCGCAATTGTTGCCTGTTGAAGAGGTTTTGGAATGTCCGAAAGAGGCACGACCGTTCTGTTTTGATTTGCAAAAATCTCATACAACAAAACTCCGTTCCTATCATAAATTTTAGTTGTTTTAGGAATGTATGCAGTAGAGATACTTGAAGGATTAGGTAAATCTGAGAGAAATATCAAAGAAACTAAGGGGACAAAAATAAATATCCCTGCAAACGTAAAGCCCCAGAAAAATATCTTCACCCTAAACCAGAAGGAAGATTTGCGTTTCCTAAGCTTACTTTGCCTTTTTTCTTCAGCAACTCTTGCTTGCTCCCTTAAAAACTCATCTCGCGTTCTTTTATCAAATCTATAGAGTGCAACAGCCGGAATCTTAATGCTTTTATATAAAGTTTTTGAAACTGTAGAGAGAATATTTAGAAATGTGCCTATGGTAATTCTGAGAACGAAGAAGAAAATGATTGCAATCAAGGCCAATAATCTACCCGTCCCAGCAATACTATCCCAAATAAGTTTTCCTCCCATTTGAAATATTAGAGAGGGTAGGCTTTTGTTCTTCCTTTTTTTATTTTTAAACAGAACCCGAGTCTTTTTAAGATGGGATTTTTTAGTTCGGGAAGGGGATTTTGAAAGCTTTTTTGCAGAAAGTAAAATTAATGATATTAAGGATGAAAGCAAGAAAAGGACAGCATCCCCAATCTGTATGAGGATCCAGATAAACACATAGAACAAGTCTACTATAAGTCTCATGCCACTCCTCACCCTCCGATCTATTCGGGTACCATATTACTGTCGTATAACCTCAGGGGGATTCAAAAAGATTATACTGAAGGGGAAAAACATACGCAATAGGGAAAAATGGGTTATGGTTTTTTCGTATTTATCACTTGATGAGAGCCAAAACTAGAGGATCGAATACATAATGTGACTTTGTCTCATTTGCAATACGTATTTATAGCGTATTACAATGGATTGTCCTATGAAAACTTTAGTTCTTGGTTCCTGCGATATCGACATCTTCATAACCCCCGAATCAAAAAACTCATACGTAGAAGATTCAAAGACTGTTGCATTTAATCTTGGCGACAAAATTCCAGTTGGGATGTCAAGAATGACCTTGGGCGGAAACGGTGCGAACGTATCAGTTGGTCTAAAGAGGCTGTCTCAGGATGTATCGTTTTATACCTATTTGTCGGATGATATTTTGTCTCGCCAAATAAAAGATACAATTGAGAAGGAGAAAATAAGGCTAATTGACCATGATCAGAAAACAAAAAGCTCATCTCTGTCTTTAATCTTTGATTTTACATCTGACAGGATAATATTTTCCCACCATGAGCAGTTAAATCATTCCTTTGACTCTTCCAAGGCTGATTCACCCCAAGCACTTTATCTTACCTCCTTGGGAGATTCATGGACAGAAGCATACCAAAACCTGTTAACATTTGTTCAGTCACACCCGTTAATGCTCGCATTCTCTCCCGGTTCTCATCAATTGTCTGGCATAAATGATTTAATATTTGAAATAATTGCAGTTTCAAGAATATTGTTTGTTAACAAAGAAGAAGGAGAAAAGATTATTGAGAAAAAGGGGGAAAGCGCAAAGGATATGAAGGAGCTTTTGGAAAAGTTATCAAAGTTAGGACCTGAGATAGTCTCTGTTACTGACGGGAAAAATGGTGCATATTCTTTCGAAAACGGGAATACTTATTCTGCTCCTGCATTTGACACAAAAACTGAAGGTGTTGATAAGACCGGAGCAGGAGACGCTTACGCATCAGGTTTCTTTGGGGCAACACTCTTAGGAAAAGATATAAAAACTGCAATGCGGTATGGAGCTGCAAACGCAAACTCGGTTATTTTAAAAAAAGGAGCACAAGAGGGTCTTTTAAGTCAGGAAGAAATAGAAGCTCTTCTTTTGACTCGGTCTGATTTTCAGGCTACATCATTATGATAGGTTATAACAAACCACTTTATATTCTCCCGTTTGATCACAGAGGATCTTTTACAAAAGGGATGTTTGGAATTGAGGGAAGAGAGCTGACTGAGAGTGAAAAAGAGAAGGTAAAAGGTGCCAAGATGATAATTTATGATGCATTTGAGCATGCGCTTGAGATTGGGGTACCCAAAGATGGGGCGGCATTATTAGTTGACGAGGAATATGGGTTAGAAATTCTGCATGACGCTGTTAAGAAAGGATATACGACCATTCAAACAGTTGAGAAAAGCGGACAGGAGGTTTTTGATTTTCAATACGAGAATTTTGAAAAACATCTACTGGATATTCACCCAACATTTGCTAAAGTTTTACTTCGATATAATCCGGAAGGAAATAAAGATGATAACGCAACTCAGCGCGAAAGAGTTAAGAAGCTGGCCGATTTTGTCCATGAAAACGGTATGAAACTTCTAGTTGAACCCCTTATTCCGGCAACAGAGGAGGAGCTTGCAAAAGTTCACAATGATAAAAGCGCATATGACAGAGAGATCAGACCTGAGTTAATGGTACAAATCATTAAGGAGTTTCAAGACGCAGGGGCAGAGATTGATATTTGGAAAATTGAAGGTTTGTCTGAGAGACTAGAATATCAACATGTTGTCCATCAGGCTCGATCTGGTGGGCGAGACGAGGTTGGAATTGTGATATTGGGGAGAGGAGAAAGTAAGGAAAAAGTTGTAGACTGGATTAAGGCTGGACGGGATGTTAATGGAGTGGTAGGATTTGCAGTGGGGAGAACTATTTTTTGGCAGCCATTAATTGACATGAGGGATGGTAAAATAGACGAGAGCGAGGCAAAGAAAAGAATTGCTGAAAATTATTTATCTTTTTACAACTTATTTGTAAACAAATGAAAGTATACATAGGAACTGATCACGCAGGATTTGAGCTAAAAGAACAAATTAAAAAATTTCTTTTGGAAAACAAAAATGAGGTTGAAGATTGCGGGGCCTTAGAGTTTGACAAAGAGGATGACTATCCTGATTTTATTAGCAAGGCAGCAGATGCGGTTTCAAAAAATCCTGGGAGTTTAGGGGTTATTTTTGGCGGATCGGGTCAGGGAGAGGCTATAGTTGCAAATAAGTACAAAGGTGTTCGTGCGGTTGTTTATAACAATGAAAACTTAGACTTAATTAAGCTAGCAAAGGAACATAACAACGCAAACGTCTTATCTATCGGTGCGCGTTTTGTCAGCTCTGAAAATGCTATAGAAGCAGTTAAACTATTTCTAGAAACACCTTATCCAGGGGAAGAGCGACATCAAAGAAGAATTGATAAAATCTCGAAGCTTGAGGCATAATGGAAGACTTAACAACTGAAGAATACACACACGAAATAGCTGTCGGAATCCTTGAGAAGGATTGGAACGCAATTGATAAGAAGCTCGAGGCGGCTAAAACCTTTGCCAAAACAATTCACGTAGATTTAATTGACGGAAAATTTGTCGGCAACACCACCTTCATGGATCCTAAACCTTTTGAAAAGTATTCAAAAGATTTGGTTTTGGAAGTACATATGATGGTTGATAACCCCATCCAATATCTAAAGCCATTTGCCGATGCTGGGTTTAAGCGATTTATGGGCCATGTCGAAAAAATGCCAAATATAGCTGAGTTCGTTGCTGAAGGGCAGATATATGGAGAGGTGGGTCTTGCACTTGATGGCCCCACAGACGTTTCGGTATTAGACAGTGTTAATCTTGACGACTTAGACTGTGTCCTGATTTACACATGTCAGCAAGTAGGGTTTGCTGGCCCTCCCATGGATGAGGCTAAACTTGAAAAGGTGAAAAAGATTCGTGAGAAAAGCATGCTTCCAATAGAAGCTGATGGGGGAATGAAAGACACAACTATTCTTTTTGCAAAGTCTGCTGGCGCAAACAGATTTGTTGCGACCTCATACATCTGGACTGCTGACCACCCGGCTGACGCGTATAAAAAACTCCAAAATTTAGTAACTGGGTAACCGTCCAATAAACATTTTAAGTACCACCTCTGTGGCTTCTTAATGCGATTTTAGAGCAGTATTTATCGTTGACAGGGAATTTTACCTCGTGATGTATAATAGGGGCACAATGGATGATGTTGCAAAGGTAAAACAGAAATTAGATATCGTTGAGGTAATCGAGTCATACATTCCTCTAAAAAAAGCTGGAAGAAATTTTAAATCCCCTTGTCCATTTCATAACGAGAAGTCACCGTCGTTTGTAGTTTCTCCTGATAGGCAAATCTGGCATTGTTTTGGATGTAATAAAGGAGGAGACATTTTTACTTTTGTTGAAGAATATGAAAAAACTACATTTTCAGATGCGCTAAAGTTTTTAGCACAAAAAGCCGGAATAAAACTTACGACTTCTGCTGCAAGAACTGAGGCAGACAAAAAAAGAGACTTACTGTACACATTAAATCTTCTTGCAGCCCAGTACTACGAATACATCCTTTTTTCACATCCTGTCGGGAAAACAGCTTTAAAATATGTTCTTGAGACTCGAAAACAACCCGAGGCATTGTTGAAAACCTTTCAGGTTGGATATGCACCTAATACCGGAGACTCACTCACAAAGTTTCTCTTAAGCAAGAAAAAATATCAGCCTCAGGACTTGGTGGATGCAGGACTCTCAATTAGAAACGGGGGAAGACTGATTGATTTTTTCAGACATCGAATTATGTTTCCAATAACTGACCCAAGGGGAAACATAATCGCATTCTCTGGTAGGGCACTGGGGTCTGAGCAAATGCCAAAGTATGTAAATACTAAAGAAACAGCGCTTTACAAAAAAGGAGAAACTGTATTTGGGCTAAATCTTGCACGTGAAGCAATAAAAAAAGAGGGTGGAGTAATTATTATGGAAGGGGAATTTGATGTAATCTCAGCTCACCGAGAGGGTATTGATCATGTAGTTGCTGTTAAAGGAACAGCATTAACTCCTGAACAGATAGATTTACTAAAAAGATACGCTCAAAAACTCGTTTTTTGCTTTGATACAGATCCGGCAGGAACCAGCGCACAAAGACGCTCTATCCAGTTAATTGAAAATGCTGGAATTGTTGCAAGCGTAATAGTATTGCCGAAAGGAAAAGACCCGGATGAGCTTTTATCCTCAGATCCAATTGCATTTAAGCAAGCTCTAAAGCAAGACGTTCATATCTATGACTTTATTATTGACTCTGCTGTTTCCCAATTTGACTCAAAAACTGCAGATGGAAAACGCTCAATTCTTGAAAAAACGATTCCATACCTTTCAGTCATAGATAACGAAGTTATTAAAGAACATTATCTAAAAAAATTAGCCGCCGACTTGGATACTTCGATAGATTCGGTCATAAGACAAGCTGAAAAGGAAAAAAGCGCCAAGGAAGTTAAGAAAGCACCAGCCGATTTAAACAAAAAAAGTCGCGAAGAGATAATTTCAGCATATCTTTTTGCCTTGATTTTACAATCCCCAAACCTGTTAGACAGCTTAAGACTTGTCGATACCGTTTTAAACGGTGTTTCCTTTATAAGTCCGGCATACGATAGACTTTTTGTGATGCTTAAAAAAGAAGCTGAATCAGGAGTACAGATTTCGCTTGATACTTTTGCAAAAAGCCTTCCTGCAGAACTTACTCAAGCATATGATACCGCCTATCTTTTCCCCACATTAGAACTTGAACCTAAGCTTTTTATGTACGAACTTAAGAAAACCGCCCAAGAAGAGAAGCAGCTTGCAATTAAAAAAAGACTTAAAGAAATTACGCGAGAACTTTCTGAAGTAGAAAGAGTCGGAGAATCCGAAAAGGCAGATACTCTTCAGGCTGAAGCATCTCAACTAACACAGAAACTAGGTAATATCCCTGCTTGATTCATGGGCTCAAAAGGAGTACAATATTTTAAGTTCCCAAAAATCCCCTGAGAAGCAGGGTTTTTTGGTGTTTTTGCGTAGAAATTAACATTTATGGCTACCACAAAAGACGTAACAAAAAGTGACAGAGTATCAGGCTTACTTACCTCAGCAAAGAAACGAGGATATATCTCACAAGACGAGATTTTAGTAGCTTTTCCAAAACCCGAAGAACATATTCTTGAATTAGATTACCTCTACGACCAACTTCTTAAAAAAAGCATAGATATCTTCGAAACTGTTGAAGAGGAAAAAGAGAATCAAAAATCCATTGAAGATCTTGAAAAAGAACTTGAGGCATTAAATATTATCCAGGGCGGAGCAGTTACAGACCCTGTCCGCATGTACTTAAAAGAAATCGGACGTATTCCACTTCTTACCTTTGAACAAGAGGTAGATTTGGCAAAAAGATTTGAAAAAGGAGATCCAAGAGCTCGAAAAAAGCTTGTTGAGTCAAATTTAAGGTTGGTAGTTTCAATTGCCAAGAAATACGTTGGCCGTGGAATGACGCTTTTGGATCTTATCCAAGAAGGAAACCAGGGATTAATACGTGCAGTTGAGAAATATGACTGGAAAAAAGGATTTAAGTTTAGTACTTATGCAACATGGTGGATTAGACAAGCAATCACCCGTGCAATTGCAGATCAGGCTCGAACTATTCGTATTCCTGTCCATATGGTTGAAAACATTAACCGATTTATGCGTGTTCAAAGAAAGTTAATGCAGGAGCTCGGACGTCAGCCAACACCTGAAGAGATTTCAGAAATTTTAGAGATTGATCCGGATAAAGCTCGGGAGATAATCAAAATATCACAGCAGCCGGCTTCACTCGACACTCCAGTTGGAGATGAGGAAGACTCGTACCTTGGAGATTTTATATATGATATTACAGCTCCTACCTTATTTGATACTGCTTCCCGTGGACTTCTTAAGGAACAGTTGGGATCAGTTCTTGGTACATTGTCTGATCGTGAGAGACGTGTTCTTGAAGAAAGATTTGGCCTAAGAGATGGAAAGCCAAAGACCCTAGAAGAAGTAGGGCGTATGTTTGCGGTTACTCGTGAACGTATTCGACAAATTGAAGCAAAAGCTCTGAGAAAGTTAAGACATCCTTCGCGTGGAAACAAACTTAAAGATTACCTCGAGTAAAAAGACTACTTTACCTTATTTCTTTCGTTGTGAATAAAAGTAAGATATCCTTTTCCAAAAAACAAGATAAATACTGTCATTACTCCCGAGATAATAAACGGAAAACTTAAATTAAATGCTCCGGTTGCACCTCCGACTAGAGGTCCAAAAACCATACCTAGCGCTCCGAAACTTTGAGTTACTCCTAAAACTATACCTTGCTCCTCAGCTTTTGACTCAAGAGATATAAGAGATTGAGTGTTAATCATAATAAGACTGACTGCAAAAGGGGTTGCAATTCCCATTAAGATACTGAGCCACTGGAAAGGAGAAAGTCCCATTATGACAATTGAAATACTAAAGACAACTAAGCCCAACTTTATCATTTGTACCTCACTAATTTTTTTCAACATTAAGCGAATAAGAAACATTTGGGTCACGAAAGAAGTAAGACCGATCAGACCAAAAAATAAACCGTTTTGAGCAGTATTCCAGCCAAATCTTTGGTGAGCCAGAAGCGAAAACACTCCAATAATAAGTGCTAATGCGAAGTTAACAAAAAAGAAGAGTAGAAGTAAAAACGCAATATTTTTAGGCTTCATTACCTCTCGAGTTACTTGCCAGTTTATGAGTTGAATCTTAATGTGTTTTTGAAGAGATTTATTTGATTCAGGAAGGATAAAAAAGATTAAAACTGCGTTAATCAAAGATAATACTGCAGGGATTGCAAAAGCTGTAGAAATTGAAAATTGTTGAGACACAAAGCCACCAAGAAGAGGGCCCACTATAAATCCTAGACCGAAAATTGCCCCCATCATTCCTAGTGCCTTTGTTCTTTCGTGAGTTTTTGTGGAGTCTGCAATATAAGCTTGTGCAACTGAAATGTTTGCACTTCCTATTCCAGCAAGCATTCGGGCTAAAAACAGAACCCAAATTTGTGGGAATATGAAAATCAGAAAATAGGATGCTGAGTTAAGAATCGAGCTTAAAATTAGAACAGGACGTCTACCATATTTATCTGATAGTCTCCCCAAGATAGGACCGAATAAAAATTGAAACAGTGAAAAAGAAGCAATAATTGCTCCAACAAGAACCGTTCCACCTCCTGAATTTGTTACAAGGAGAGGGAGAATTGGAATTACAATCCCAAAGCCGATTAGGTCAATAAATACGACGAGAAGAAGAGTCAATAACTTTTTATTCACAAGTCTTAATTATACTTTATTTTGATGTGTTTTCTATTACGCGGAATTTTACGACTCTTGCGATAAGCTCAAGGGGTAAAGGTTTATCTAATGGGAAGCTAACAGTCCCCTTACCTGTTATGTAGGGTCCAAGCTCTTTTTTGAAAGCATTTATTCCGCTTGAGGCAGGAAAAAAGCTATAGTGATCTTTAAAGGCTGCAAAATGTACTAAATTACCATGAAGTACAAAAGTGGGTATCCCATAGCCTATTTTTTCTGTAGCATCAGGTGCTGCCTTTTGGATTGCTTTTCTTAATTTCTGTAGATTATTTTGTATATCTTTGGGGAACGTGTCTATATACTCATCAACATTCTTGTAGCTTTTCATTTTACAAACTCTCTGTGTATTTTTTGAAGTTATCTAGGATAGCTTGCCAACCTGACCTTTGTTTATCTAAAGTATTTATATTCTCGGCATCAAAGGTTTGAGTAATATGGGTGCCGTCTGGAGTTTGCTTAAATTCTGTTTTAACATGCCTGCTATTTTCTTCATTTGGTGCCTTAGACATATCATATTCAATTATTTCGTGTTCTTTAACGTTTGTATAGGTACCACCAAAATCAAAACCTTCACCACCGCCCTTGGGTTGCATCCTTGTTTTAAAACTTCCACCAGTTCTTAAGTCGTTTTCAGCAGTTGGGGCTTCCCAGTCGTCTGAGGCAAATGCCCATTTAGTGATGTGCTCCGGTTTGCTCCATGACTCCCATACTTTTTCAATCGGCGCATTTATTGTAGTTTCGATCGTTATTTGATTGTTCATTTATATTTATCCCTTAACCATAACCTCAAAACCACCATAAGAAAAGCGTTTCATATCAAAAGGCATGCTAAAGTTTTTCATATCCTTATATTTTTCATTCATTTCATCCATGACCTTTTTATTAACTACATCTCTATCTTTTTTAGACTTAAAAACAACAAAAGAAAACCAAACTTTTTCATTTGGCTTTGCTTTGACAAGTTTAGTAAATTCAATTGGTTTTCCTCCACCACCATCTCTTGTTGCCATATCTTCGCCCATGCACTCAAAATATGATAAGGCGCCATGCTTCATCCAGATATCGCGCCCTTCGGTAGCCATCTTTACATATTCTTTTGTTTTATTTTTGGGTACTACAAGCACATACCCATCAACGTAGTTTGCCATATTATTCTGCTGCTTTTTTTAATGCTTCAATATCAAACTTTTTCATCTGAAGAAAAGCTTTAGTAACCTTTTCTGTTTTGGCAGGGTCTGAGAGAAGTTCATTTAAAATCTTAGGTACTATTTGCCATGTGATTCCAAATTTATCAGTACACCATCCGCATTGTTCTGCTTCGGGTACTGCTGAGAGGTTTTCCCAAAGGTGATCAATTTCTTCCTGGGTCTCGCAGGAGACAACAAATGAAGTAGCAGGAGAGAATTTAAAGCCTGGAACTACACCTCCGTTTAGAAAAGCAAAATTCATTCCTTCAATAGTTAAATCAACTGTCATAACTGAGCCTGCTTTTTGGCCGGAAACTTCTTCAGCTGCCTCAGGATATTTTTCTATCTTATTTATCTTGGAATTTTTAAACACAGAAGTGTAAAATTTTGCGGCTTCTTCAGCCTGATTCTCAAACCAAAGGAAGGGAGTTAATTTTTGCATTGAAAGATTTTAGTAAAACTCAGTGATAATAATACAAAATATATGTAATAAATGGAAGAGAGTAGTTACTCTTTATCCATTACCTTAAGAATTCGGTGAACAGTTTTCCAGGTTCGTGTAGTAATCTCTTTCCCGTGTTCACGTTCTAATTTGACCATAAAATCTGGAGTCCTGTTATTTGAAGTGTCATTTATGTTTGTGCAGATTTCAGGCTTGCGATTTTTAAAAAAAGTAACGATTAAGTAATTTGGCTTCTCGTCGGGTACTCCTTTAAATGGATCTGAGGCTACCAACTTCCTGAGATCTTTTTCTGATCTTATAATGGTAGCTTTTGAAAATCCAAGTTTTTTTGGAAGCTCCTTCTCAACCTTTTCTTCAATGAGGGAAGGATTAGTCGCAGAAGTTTCAAAAACTACATTCCCGGAAGATATTACAGGTCTGACATTTTTAAATCCTAATCCTTCAAAGAACTCTTTGAGTTTGGCCCCGTGCATGTTTGGATTCCCAGGTCCTATTCCTCGAATTAAGGCTACGTATTTCATATTCAAACTTTGAGATGATTATATCAAAGGAGGATAAATCTAGAAGTATTTAGACTAAGCTAAGCGAAGTATTACGATTGCACCAACAAAAATAGTAACCATAGCGGCCATAAGCAAAACAGAAACTACTACCCACAATAATATTCGTGTGTCAGACATTTTTAAAACAAAAAGAACTAGCCCATTTAAAAGGGTTAGCAAGACTCAATTTTAAAGCTTTGAAAAATGTAGGGGGACAAGCTAGTTATAGAATTTTCTAGATGTCTTTTTCTCTACATTAAAAACCACGAGAAGGATATATTATACAAATTTTTTAAAAATTTGCATAGTGTATTTAAGGATCTAAATGTAGGTCTACAAAACAACACGTGGAGCTTATTTTTTCCTTTTCTTCTTCACAGAATTGGGCCAACAGATGGGGCAAGGTCCCTTCCCTTGATACTTATGGCCACGAGAACATGTTTTCATATTGGGTGATAATAAGTTCAGAAGTCTACTTTTTCTTTTCTTCGATGAGGCTGACGCGGTTTCCTTCGGTGTCATTAAATACCGCCCACATTCCAACTCCTGGGATTTCTTCAGGCTCACGCATTATAGTTCCGCCAGAGCTTTTTATGTTTTCCATTGCTTCCTTAAGATTTTCTACCTGGATTACAACTGACGGGATTTTGTTATCTTCTTTCCACTCAAAAAAGCCTCCATTAATATTGCCTGGGGTCTTAACCATATTGTCGTTATCTATCTCAGTCGTCATTGCCAGAACATATCCACCCATTTCAGGCCCCATTTCCTTCATGTCCCAGCCCAGTGCCTTTCTATAGAATTCAGCTACACGTTTCGCGTCTTTGTAGGGCATTTCAAAATGTACAACAGGACTCTTTTTCATTATGAGAAATATATCAAAAAAAATTTTTAAAAACAATATGAAACAGGTAATAAATGGCTATGAGGAAGGGTGTATAATACATGTATGAATGGATTTGTAGATAATATTGAAGAGAAAACACTTAAAAACGAAAATTTCCGTGAGGTTCTATTTACTGCTCAGCACAGTCAACTTGTGGTAATGAGTCTGCTTCCGAATGAGGAAATCGGTCTTGAGACACATGAGATTGTAGATCAATTTCTAAGAATTGAAAAAGGAGAAGGTAAGGCAATTTTAAACGGAGAAGAGCATATCATAGGAGATGGGTCTGCAATAATAGTGCCTGCTGGGGTGCAGCACAATGTAATTAATACTTCCTCAGAAAATCCATTAAAACTTTATACGGTTTATAGTCCTGCTCATCACAAAGGCGGAACAATCCACAAGACAAAAGAAGAAGCAGAAAAAGATACCCAAGATCACATTTAGAATTCTATTGCCCCACGAGAGTAAAAGCCGAGTATGTCAAGTACCCCAAAACGATAATAGCTCCGACACTGGCAGCCATAGGGACTTTAAATCCTCCAAGATTTACCTTCCATTTCTTAAACAGTCTTACTAAATGCATGAAGGCTATAAAACCAAAAATTGATCCTGAAATTACTAAATAATTTTCGACAGACATTAATATCACCTCCCTTTTTAGTATTGCGCGATTAATTTGCTATGTCAAATTACAGAAGACTAACTTTGTCTAGAAGATCATCCGACCATGTTGTAAGCTTGTTCTCAGGTAAAAGTAGAGCACGGGACGGTTTAAGCTCTTTTATAAAGTCTTCAGTGTGGCTAACGATTAATATTGCACCGGTATATTTTTTTAGAGCTTCCAAAATTACACGCTGAGATACCACGTCAAGGTAGGTTGTGGGTTCGTCCAAAACTAAAAGGTTGTAGTTTTCCAAAAGAAGTGTTGCGATAGACAATCTGGTTTTTTCTCCTCCGGAAAGTGAACCAATTGTTTGAAAGGGTTTTGTTCCATTAAATAAAAATGCAGCAAGAAATCCCCTGATCTTTTCATGAGGCATAGAACCCCGCTCAGCAATTAGGTCAATTAATGTCTGTTTGAAATCAAATGTCTCAAATTCTTGAGAGTAATATCCTACTTTAAGTTTTTCATTTCTTATTACTTCTCCTTCGTCAGGTTTTAACGTGTCCATAATTATTTTAATTAATGTGCTTTTTCCAGCACCATTGGGACCAACCAGGGCAATTCTTTCACCACGATTAATGGACAAAGACAAATCTTTAAATATTAACTTGTCATGAAAGCTTTTCTTAATTTTTACTATCTTTACAGGCATATCAGATAAAGGCTGAGGGGTAGGAAGCGAGATTTGAATTCGTCTTGCCTCTTTAGGAAGGGGAGGAAGAGCTTCCTTAATCCTCTCAATTCGTTTTTGAAGCTGAACACGCTGTCTAACTCCTTTTTCAGATTTTCTACTCATAAGACCTACCAAGCTTTTCTCCATGCGCTTTATGTGTTTGGCCTCATTTGTTATCTGCCTAACTAAATGTGCGTCGTGCTGAGCTTTTAGTTTTATATACTGGGTGTAATTTCCCTTATATTCTTCAACTTTGCCGGTTGTGGGGTTAATTACTATAACTTTATCAATCGATTTATCAAGGAGTTCAAGGTCATGAGAGACTAGAATTAAAGTTTTAGGATAGTTGCTTAAGAAATTCATAACCCAAAGCTTTCCTTTAGTGTCAAGAAAGTTTGTAGGTTCATCTAACAGCAAGATGTCTGGCGTGTGGAGTAGAGCACGAGCAATAGCTAGCTTTGTTTTTTGTCCTCCTGAAAGATTATGGGGGGAAGCGTAAAGTTCAATTTCTGAGAGTTCAAGCCCGCGAAGCATGTCAATTATTTGTTTGTCATCATGAATATATTCTTCGTCCAGATACTCTCGAGCAGTTTGAGATTTCTCAAGAAGCGGATCACGCTTTACCTCTTGAGGAACTAAAACTATTGATCCTTCTGTCTCAATGTCTCCTTCATGGGGAAGTTCTGTGCGAGTTAATAAATTAAAAAGTGTGCTTTTACCGGCTCCATTTGGTCCAGCAAGGCCTACTTTTTGTCCTGCGCCCACTGTAAAACTGATATCTTTAAAAATCGGACGCAAATGATTAAATGAAACATTTTTAACCTGAATCATATATGACGATCAATTATGAGGCACATCGAGGCTAATGTCAAAGATATTTGAAGCGAAATTGTGAAGGGTGCATAACTAGCCTGCTGCAGCAGGCCGTATGCGTGGTTTTATGCAAGATAGCTTACTATCTCGTCAATACTATTCTGAAAATCTACTACGTTCTCAGGGAATAATATGAAGGAGTTGTAATACCTTGGCTTTCCTTCCTCAACATACCTTGATTCGGTAATTTTGAGGTATTTTTTGTCATCCTTTGTGCTGTTTACATCAAAGAAGTATGTTCTTTTTCCGAACCTTACACTAGAGGACTTAATACTGTTAGCTGTCTTTCCCATTCTGTTTCTCACCCCCAATCTTTTGTGTCTCTTCCCAAATCTTTTTCGGAGATTTCTGAAGGATTATTATCATAATCCTGGAAAAAGAAGTTGTCAATTATGACAAAATATGTCTTTTTGTAGCAAAATTTATCTTTTCCAAAATCTCTACTAATCATTGCAAGACTAGATTAACTGTGGTATAAATCAGAAATGTCAAAAACAGAACGCGAACCGAGAGAAAATGAACCTCATGTTGTAAGACTTGGTGAAACGTTTCAAATGCGTCTTAGGCCTATTGATCCGAAAGACAGAATGGCTTATTATCCTCATTTTTTTGAAGACGAGATTGTTATTCCTGAGATTAAGGCAAGGGGTGCGCTTAGTTTTTATGCAGATGGCGCTGTTGCCATAAATCATGTAACTCCTTTAGGCCCAATTAAGTTTAATGCAGTGCTATCAGGAAATTCTGTTGGTTTTGATGAAAAATCTGGAGAACTTTTAATGCTTGCTTTGGACTTATCAGGACAAGAAGGAATTGGAGGAAGAAAATTAATAGTTTCAACTGAAACTGGCACATACGTATCTCACGCGCAAATGAGCCACAGTGGTGTGGGCGACGAGTTACATCTTCGTGCTGGAGGACATACCTGGAATTCTGCAGAGCTAGCAAAAGATATTGAAGCTAAAATAATAAGAGTATCTGAAAAAAGACATGTGACGGCTTATTTCCCTAATCATATAGGAAAGCTGCATTCTCCAAGAGTAACTATTATTTAACCTTCGTTTATCTATTGTAATTTTCTAAGCTCGTCTTCTGAGCCTTTTGTAGACAAAGAGTGCGATCAAAGCTCCAATTACAGCCACAGCAATAGACACGATATTAAAATCATTGCTTCCAGTTATTGCAAGAGTTCCAGTTGTAATCAGATTTGCAATCATTCCTCCAACAAACGCTCCTACAATACCGACTCCTATCCTCTCAGGCCAGGTTAATACGACAGATTTGTCGAACATATCTGCAATAAAACCGGCAAGAGCTCCAAACACAACCCATAAAAGAATATTTAACATATACTCACCTCCTTTCTAATGTCCATCATAATCCGATTATGGCTGAGTTATATGATAAAAATGTAAGGCTAATATATGCCTTGTGCAAGAAGAACTAGTTTGGCCTGAAAATTTTTACAGAAGAGTGTTGGGTTAGTTTGCTTGTGCTGGCTGAATAAGAGTCCAATTGCGCGACACAGAAGGTTCACTACACATGTTTCGATTAAAACAGCAAGGACGTCTCATTCCCTTATTTAGCTTATCAAGGGCTACTTCTATATGCTTCTTGCGTGTTTCAGGCGTTTTTACAGCTCGTATCCAGCGAATCCAATCCCAGTGGGCAAGAGGGGTAATATCATTCCATAAATCTTCAGCTTTTGGGGAAGCCTTTAAAGCTTTTTTTAGATCATCAGGAATTTCAGGTTCAATCCATTCTTTAGTTGGTTCAAGAGAGACTTTTACAGTATCTCCAGAGGCTGCAGAAGCCTTTTTTAGAAGCTTTTCATCAGGACTAAACCAATGACTTGGTTCTAGCCCCGGTCCATATTTCCCATCAGGTTCAAGTAAAGTTTTAAATGGAACATTATTGATAGTTCCTGAAACCATTGTCATTCCCCGTGTTGGGAGCTTTGCGCTAGCACTTTCGGGTAGTTTGAGAATTGTCCATGAACCTATTTTGTATAGTTTAGTCTCAAAATTAATTTTAGCCATATTTTAGGAATTTGCCTTTTTCGTAGACTGATATGAAGTTTCAATTAGCTTGGCAAGCACTTTTTCATCTACGTCAGAAAGCTTATTAATATACAAACAACCCCCGATTCCACCGCTTGTTTTATGTTTCCCAAGCTTTTCGAGCAGTGAGCTGTTATTGTTTCCGTGCAAAATATATAAAGATAGACTTTGCTTTCTTGGCGAAAATCCAACCAGCATCCAGTCTCCTTCCTGACTACTTTTCTGTGATTTATAGTGATATTTCCCAAATCCTACAATGCTTGATCCCCACATGACAGCTTTTTCACCAGTTGCTTTTTCAAACATTTTAAGAAGTGCAAAGCCGTCTTTTCTTCTTTGCTCAGGCTCAACAGTGTCAAGAAACTCTTTAGGACTTTTAGCGGTAACTTTTGTTTTTATTTCTGCCATACGACTTAAACGTCTTTAATGAGGTAATTATACCAAAACAAGGATTGGTAGAGCTATCTAAACACACCTAGGGAGATCAAAACAAAGATTATTGTGGTAATTCCTGCAAAGACTGCAACAGTTTTTAAAAATAAATTTACAGCCTTTTTCTTGTGCCCGTCAAGAAAAAGCATAAGAGGCTGATAAAGAAAAAGATAGGCCATAATCGCTACAGAAAGGCAGAACAAAGAGAGAATAGCAATTGGAGTGAGTATCGTGTCTTTTGGACCAAATAATGCTTTCCCGTTAAACATTAATGTTGCAATTAAGGAAATGTACAAGGTTGCCGAAAAAGCGTTTATAAAAGGATTTTTAGTCATTTTTGTGCTCTACAATATCACCTGGCTGGCAATCTAAAGCCTTACATATTGCTTCGAGCGTCGAAAAGCGTATTGCCTTTGCTTTTCCATTTTTTAAGATAGAAAGATTTGCCATGGTAATTCCAACCTTCTCAGCAAGCTGCGTAACACTCATTTTTCGCTTTGCCAGCATGACATCGATGTTTATTATTATTGCCATAATTATGCCTCATACAGTTAAATCATTTTCCGATTTTAAATCAACTGCATTTTGAAAAAGCTTTTGAAATACACCAGCTGCTGTCGCAATTACGCCAAAGGCAAGAGCAACACATACTCCAAGCATAGAAGGCCCTGCTGGATCGTCTCCGTGCGCAAAGAAACGGATATATACCTCGGCTAGCGCAATAAGACCTATAAGGCTAAGAGAAGCTAGCTTCATATTTCTAAGAGTGTTAACTGCGCTTTGGGAAAAAGCTTTGTTTGCCTCTATAAGATTTAACAGCTTAAAACCCTGATATAGCCCGATAAAAAATGGAGTAGAAGCAAGATAGATATAGATAATAAACGGGTCTGCGTAAATACTGAAAAGGTCTAAATTTGCAGCCCTTCCCTCAGTTTGAGGAAACCAGATCAGACCGGCAAGTGCACCAACTGCGATAAGCAAAATAATAACTTTCAAAAATAATGTCGAGCCTTTTTTCATAAAGGAAATAACTGGTCGTTATTAAGGTATTCTAACACTAAATTTATCGTTTGTCAATATATTATTATTGTTATTCATTAAACAGGAATTTAACTTAGCCGATTTTTTAAGGGTGTATAATAAGCCTGGTGAATAAAAAAAGTTTAACTAGCTTTTTAATTAAAGCCAGAAGTAAAACATATGCAGGTAATTCTGGAAGAGTGGAGCCCTTATTAATAGGTTCCAATCAATTCGAGTTTAAGCAGGGAGACTGGCTTTACAGAGATGTCTATAACAATGGAAATGGGATTTTTGTAGGTCTTGAGACGATTTATCTTAAAAATACTCCTGTTTGGTCCATGTCATACTTTGGAAACTATAAAAAACTAACAGAAAAAGAGGTAGATCAGGTCTTAAGAGAAGCTTTAATAGACAAAAAAGACACAGCACGCCTTTGGGGGAATGTTGAATACAAATCAGGAGGGTACTCTTATAAGTGTGCTGGTTACGGGAGTGTAGATGAACTTGGTGGAAGCGAAAAACTATTCAAAAAAGACAAAGAGGTCTACGTTTTCTTCTATGCAGGCGGCACTCTGATTAAATAAAATCTAGTTATAATCTTTGATAATCGGTTTATTTATCAGGAGAAAATTCTATTATCCATTCAATACCGTATTTATCTCTAAACATACCCATGTACGACCCGTAAGGGCCATCACCAATAGGTCCTTCTACTTCTCCGTCAGCAGACAAGCCAGTAAATAATCTGTCCGCCTCTTCTTTACTTTCCGCGTTTACTAAAATCTTGCTTCTATTTTCATGCTCATTTACTCGTCCCAAGACTTCTGGAACGTCATTTGCTATCAACATAGTACCTGTACCGATAGGTAAGGCAATATACATTATTTTATTTTCTTCTTTTTCTGAAACGGGGAATTCAGCGCTTGCAATGTCTTTGAAACGTACTACTTTCGCAAAGTCTCCGCCGAATACTGATTTATAAAACTTAAATGCTTCTTCTGCATTACCGTTGAAATTAATCCAAGAATTTATTTTAGCCATGCGTAACATGATACCAAATTAAAGCAATTTGATAAAGTGCTTCAATTTAGGTCCACCTTATGAAATCGTTCAGAACATATTTGGTATACTAACACCATGGTAAGCAATTCCATACAATTAAAAGATGGAGACAGATGTAAGGTGATTAGCGGTGTTCATACAGGTAAATCAGGCAGTGTTACTGATATTAAAGTCAGTAAGACTGGTGCGATAACGATTACTGTAGTCCAAAAAAACGGAGAAAGATTTAAAACACTTTCAAAAAATGTTGAGGTTATTGGCTAGCCTATTCTGCTCCCCCGCGAGGATTCGAACCTCGAACCTTAAAGTTAACAGCTTTCTGCTCTACCATTGAGCTACAGGGGAAAATTTAATGGTGAGATATTCTAGCATGTAGCAAAGTTGAAATCTAGAGAGTGGAGCAGGTATTAAAGGATTCTATTTCTTATTGAACTTCTCGTATATCAAGAGGATAAATCCGACCGTAGCAGACCCCGCAGCAATGCTTGACCACATTTCATAATTTGTTGTGCTTGCGTCATATACTGTTACAGCTACAGTTAAAGCAGCAAACAGAATTGACCATAAAAATTCTCCTGTACCAAGCTTTCCTGCTTTTCTCTCATATCCGATTGTAACTAGAGTAATTGCTGAAAGCAAAACTGCTACCAGAGGCCAGGTATATGGATCACTCATTCCCTTTGCTATTCCAACCATGTAAATATTTACAGCAGCTGCCATTGAGAAGAAAAATATCGACCAGAGAAAATGGCGTGAAGGTACTTTCTTAGGAGAACTTTTTTTGCGAGAAGACTTTTTGGGCATTAACTATTATTTGCACGTATTAAACATTCTGTCAAGTGGCTTTTTACTTAGGAGGCAGCAGGGTGAGGACGAAATTTGTCAAAAAATCCTGGTTTCTTTTCATCTATGTGCTCCTCAATTACATGTTTTTCTCCTTTTAGCCTACTGTTTTCTGCCTCAAGATCTTTAACTCGAGCTTGAAGATGATCAATAGTATTATGAGTTTCACGAATTGCGCTATCTTTGCGGCGTAAAGTAATTGAGTTTGAGATCCAACCGATTGCTGAAAGCAGCCATGCTATAAAAAGACCAATTAGAAGCGTTCCCAATACTATTAAAAATACCGGAACATAAAAAACATACCCTCCTGCATAAAGAGGAACAGAAAGAGTGTTTTGAATAGCCAAAAGTGTAAATCCTAATCCAAAAAGTACTGCTGCAATAAGTAATCCCATATTCACTTAATAGTACAGCTCAAATGTCTTTTATTCTTCGCAAATGGGTAAGAAGAGAGTAAGAAGGGCTATTTTGAGTTACATATTGGTTTGAAAAGCTAAATAGTGTACAATATCTACCATTCCCTTTATGAAATTGTTAATTAAACATCTAGTTTTCTTTTCTGTTTTGTATGCGGTTTTGTTTCCGCAACAGGCACATGCATATTTGGATCCAGGCACTGGAAGCTATGTGCTTCAAATTGTTGCTGCTGTGTTTTTCGCGGGTCTATTTTTACTTAAAACCTGGTGGACTCAAATCAAGCATTTTGTAGTAAGCATTCTAGGAAAGGATAAGAAATCTGAAAACGGGAAGCACGACCGCTAAATCTCCCTTTAACAAAGTCTCGTCCTCCTTCAGAGACCCTAGCGGGTTTGTATTTACTAAAAACAAAACAATCTATCGGCAGATAAACCCCGGCTATAAAAAAGACTACGAGTTTCTCCTTTCATCAAATCTTTATGCTGTTCTTATTGAAGCAAGATACTTAATTGAGCACGCTGAAGTAGAGACATCACTTGGGAATAATGCCTGGAAAGTTATTCAACCAGAGAAAGTTCCATTTATCTCCTATCCATATGAATGGACATTTGGAATGTTAAAAGACGCAGCATTACTAACTCTTAAAATCCAAAAGTTAGCCTTAGAGCACGGAATGAGCCTAAAAGATGCAAGCGCATTCAACATTCAGTTTGTAAAAGGAAAGCCGATTTTACTCGATACCCTTTCCTTTGAAATTTACAAAGAAGGAAAACCATGGGTGGCATATAAACAATTTGTGGAGCATTTTCTATCTCCGCTAACTTTAATGTCGTATGTTGACGTGAGGCTTAATAGGTTAAGCTCAGTTTTTCTTGATGGGATTCCTGTAGATTTAGCTGCTGATATGCTTCCTTTCAAGGCAAGATTTAAGCCAAGTCTTTTGTTCCATGTGTTTGCGCATGCTCGAAGTTCAAAAAAGTATTCAGATAAAAAACTTAAGAGAGAACAAAAAGGCAGAAAATTTAGTAAAAGAGCTCTTTTGGGAATGATTGATAACCTTGAAGGAGCGGTCAAAGGTCTTAAGTGGAGTCCCTCAGGAACTCAATGGGAAGATTACTATGAGGAAGACAAAAATAACTACAAATCTGAGTCGATGCGTCACAAGGGAGATTTAGTTGCAAAGTTTATAAAAGAAGTCAAACCGGAAACTGTATGGGATATGGGAGCAAACACTGGATATTTCAGCCGAATTGCGGCCAAAAGCGGAGCAAGTGTTAACGCCTTTGATGTTGATTATGGAGCCTTGGAAAAAGGGTACCATGATATTAAAGAAAACAAAGAAGAAAATATTTTGCCGCTTTTTTCAGACTTTACGAATCCAACGCCTGGAGTAGGGTGGTTAAATAGCGAACGAGAATCTTTAGTTTCCCGTGGCCCAGCAGGAGCAGTTTTGGCTCTTGCCCTAATTCATCATCTAGCAATTACGCACAATTTGCCGTTTGCGCACATTGCAGAAGGCTTTTCAAAAATTGGTGAGTATCTAGTTATTGAATTTGTAGACAAGAAAGACTCACAGGTTCAAATTCTTCTTTCAACGAGAGAAGATATTTTTACAAATTACACAAAGCAGGATTTTGAAGCAGAGTTTGGAGCATTTTTTGATATTATTCATGCAACCCCTATTAAAGGTACTCTTCGCACGCTATACTTAATGAAGAGAAAGTAAATCCTCATGAAGTTTTTACCATTTTTGAAGAAAAACTACGTCTATTTGTCTCCTTTTTTAATATCTTTATATACTGTTTTATTTTTATATTCTAAAAACGAACCTGAATATAGGCCGATGGTAGTTGTTGTTCCGATAATAATTGCGCTGGGTTTTGCAGGAGTTTTATTTTTTGCACTTAGGTTTATTCTTAAAAACAGTGGAAAAGCGGCAGTTCTTGCTTCTGCAATTTCTTTTATTTCACTTTCATACGGCAGATTTTTTGAAGAAGAAAATAACTTTTCAATACACTTTTTCGTTCATAACATTCCCTCTCAGGCAGCAATATCCTTGCTTCTGGCAATTGGTTTTTTAGTTTTACTCGTATTTTTAATTAAAACCAAGAAAAACTTACTTATCGCAAACAAAATGCTTATTCTTATTTCGCTAGTCTTATTGATATTTCCATTTTTTAATATTGTTTCCTATGAGATTAAGACAAAAAGACTTTTAAGAAATGAGCCTGAGACGGAAAAACTTAAGTTAAATCCTGTTAAATTTAGTGGGCCAAAGCCTGACATTTACTACATTATTTTGGATAGATATGACGGGCAAAGAGCGCTTCAGGAACAGCTGCATTTTGACAATAGCAAGTTTTTAACTTTTCTTGAAAAGAGAGGTTTTTATGTTCCTACCAACTCTACAGCTAACTTTCCAAAAACATTTTTGTCTTTTGCAGCAAGTCTAAACATGGAATATCCCTTTGAGCTAACCGACCAAACAAACGGAGGAGCCTCGTCAGACCAGTCAATCGTTACACCTCTTATTCGAAACAACAAAATAGTAGAATTTCTAAAAAATAGAGGGTACAAATATGTTCAGGTTGGCTCGTGGTGGCAGCCAACTACTACAAATCCAAATGCGGATATTTCTTTCTATCCTCCCAAAAAAGGCTACCCATTTGCAGACGAGTTTACAAGTGGTTTTTTAAATACTACAATCGCAGCACCCTTGTTTCAAGTTATTTTCCATGACCCTACCGACGTTTCAACAGACCCCCAAAACAATATTCACAGAAGAGCAGCGCTTTATGAGTTTGCCCAAATGTCCAAAGTGCCTGCGATTAAAGGTCCAAAGTTTGTTTTTGCACATATTCTTCTTCCACACGACCCATTTGTTTTTGATAAAAACTGCAACCCGATTTCAGAAAAGGTCGTAAATACAATGTCACATCAAGAAAATTACATCAATCAGCTCCAGTGCGCAAATACTAAAACGCAAAAAATGATCTCTGACATACTGTCAAAATCTAAAACTAAGCCAATTATTGTTCTCCAAGCTGATGAGGGGACTTTTCCAATGAACAGTCCGCTTCCTCCAGATCAAGCATGGGGAAAGGCAAATACACAAACGCTTCGTGAGAAGTTTCCCATACTAAACTCATATTATTTCCCAGACGGGGATACAAGTGCTTTATATAACAATATTACCCCTGTCAATTCATTTAGGGTTATTTTAAACAAGTATTTTGATGCAAATCTTCCTTTGCTTCCAGACACAAACTATGTATTTCAAGACGAGGATAACTATTACAAATTTATAGATGTAACCAGTAAGGTCAGAAACTAGTGGCTGCACTGCATGGTGCTACTTGAGGAGAAAGGTGACCATTGGTTTGACCCCAGAGGAGTAGAGGGAATGTTTGCATAAGCATACCTTGCATAGTAAGTTGTATTGTTGTTTAGAACAATGTTTACGGTATTTGAAGTGTTAGCTGAATTTAGGATGTTATTTCCCCCATTATTATTTCCAATTTGATACCAGTAGGACTGTGCCCCTGAAACAGGCGGGAAGGAAATTTGTACGTTCCAATTGTTTTGGTTAGGTCCTCCATTATACGTCTGGCACGAGACTGTTGCGTTTCCAGTAGGCTGAGGAATAGATATTCCGGAGTTTAGTGTAAATATTACATTAGTTGCGGGAGCTGCAACCGTTAGGGTTGGAGAAGTCGCAATGTCAGTATCTGTTCCATTTGAATTGTGCTGTTTTAGAACTGCAACAAGAGAGTACCATGTTCCACTTTGCGCACCAGGCCAGCTCCACGTGCTTCCGTCAATCGGAGCAACATTATTTACTGCAACTTGATTGTTTGATGCTCCTGCTGCCTGCTGGAAGATAACAATTCTTGAGTTGCTGGGCGCAGCTCCGTTAAAGTTTATGCCTCCCGAGATAGATGTTCCTCCCTGAGCGGGTTGAGGAGTTGGAGTGGGCTGATTTGAATTCGGGTTCGAATTAACAGATGTTGGGGTGGGAGTAGGAGCTGCCGGTGGAGTAGCAGATGAATTAATAGTTAAAAGTTCGTTTACGGCCGGTGCAGTAACTGCAAGAACATTAGACGTACCAATTGTTTTTCCATTTTGATCAAGCAAAACTCCTTCAACTTCATAAGTTACTCCGGATAAAGCTGAACTATAGCTCATAAATTGTTTTGCAGCTCCATCAAGATTTTGTGCAACTGTAGAAAAAGATTGTGCTCCTAGTTTTCTTCCCTTGACCGTAATGGTCGCACCCGGAGGTATGTATCCTGCAACCAAGATATTTCCTGAAATTACAGCTCCTGATGTATGGGTTTTTGATTCAATATCAATAGTTAAGCTTTCTTCATCTGCTGGAGCAGTTACTTCTAATGGTGCAGAGGTTGCAATAATGCTTCCGTTAACCACCACGCTTGCCTGAATTTCATATGTTTTTCCTGTTTGAGCCTGATTAAAACTCCATGGAGACTGATCCGAGACCGGTAGATTGCTTGCAAAAATCTTTGAATTTTGGGATCCAACAATTTTTTGAGTTACCGTAATTGATGCGCCTGCCGGGATAACTCCGTTTACGTCGAAAGTTCCTGATACTGAGGCCGATTTAGAACTGGAGATTGAGGATTCATTTTGTCTTGAGGCTTGAAATAACAATATTCCAACTGTTCCAAGTAGTAGAACAACAATTCCAATTAGAAGAATAATGAGCAGCTTACTCCTCGCCATTTATAAAGCGTATCACCTTTGATTTTTTGGCGCAAGTGGACTTAGTGAATAGATAAAAGCATAAGGGCAATGCATGCCGCAAGCAACCCAATATCTCTATATTCTGCGTCTGTGATTCCAACCGTTATTATAACCTGAATTAAATGAATGGAGGCAATTAAGGCCGCCCAGAACAAGAAGACTCCTGAAATAAGCCATAAACCGTTTGCCACATCATAATAAGCAGTTAAAATTATGGCAGTTTTGGGGTTTAATGGAAGGAGTTTTTTTGCCCAAGGCAGAATAAGACCTGCCCATTTATTAGGATTTTTGAAAATAAAATAGGATGTTATTAGAAATGTTAATCCCAGCCCAATTCTTAGAATAATTAATGCTAAGCTCATCTTTAAACTGAACTGTAGTTGAGCAAGATAAAAATAAGCAAAGGAACAGGTAATAGGAGGGTGAGAGGTTACTTAAGGTATTCTTCTTTAACATCTTTTGTATATTCTTTAAGCAGTTTCTGAATCTTTGGAGTTATAACAAAATCACAATATCCCTGATTTTTATTATTGTCGTAGTAGTCCTGATGATACTCTTCGGCCGTGTAAAAGTTTTCGAAAGGAACAATTTCAGTTACGATAGGGTTTTTATATTTACCCTCATCTGCTACTTCATGTTTTACTTTTTCGGCTGTTTGTTCCTGTTCTGGTGTGTGGTAAAAAATTACAGATCTATACTGAGTTCCTATATCATTTCCCTGAGCATTTAATGTTGTGGGATCGTGAAGGTGGAAAAATATCTGGAGAATTTTTTCATACGAAATAATACTAGGATCAAATTCTATTTGAACTGCTTCAGCATGACCGGTTGCGCCCGTTGTTACCTGTTCGTAGCTTGGATCCGGCCGTGCTCCTCCCGAATAGCCTGAAGTTACGCTGTCAACTCCTTTTAGTCTTTTAAATATTGCTTCCGTACACCAAAAACACCCTCCTGCAACCGTTGCTTTTTCTAAATCAGCCATACAGATATTCTAACACGACAGGAAGAGTTTGTCTTACATGACTCTTTCTTGATTTAGAAATGGTTTTCACACTCAACAAATAGAATTATTATTATGAATCTTTTTGAAGTAGACTCTATTAAAAGGACTATTATCTTTGCTGCTATTGCCGCACTACTTGCACTACATCACTAAAAATGAAAGATTTTTTTGCTCGGTTTGCTGCAAGAACGGCAAAATACGTTGGATCACCCTTTACGTTTGTTCTAGCTGTATCCGCAATAGTAGTATGGGGTATTTCTGGACCAATATTTCATTTCTCACAAACTTGGCAGCTTATTATAAACACGGGAACTACAATTATCACCTTCTTAATGGTATTTATAATTCAAAATAGTCAAAACAGAGACTCAAAGGCAATAGAATTAAAATTAAACGAGTTAATTCACAAGATAAAACCGGCTCGGAATTCTTTGATAGATCTGGAGGAGTTATCAGAAAAAGAGTTTGATAAACTTCAGAAAGAATTTAGAAATCTTTCAAAGAAAAAAATAATTATAAAGTCATAACTTAAGAAAACACTGGAAGAGTCAGAAGTTCAGGGAGACTGTGAATTAGAAAATCAGGATTATGTTCTTTTACTCCGTCACCCCGTATTCCGTGAGTAATTCCAACAGTTTTAACTTTTGCCCCACGTCCCGCCTCGATGTCTGCGACAGTGTCTCCCACCATAAGTGCTTCAGAGGGGTCAACTTTCATGTGTTTTAGCACAATAAACAAACCTTCAGGATCAGGTTTTTCATGCTTTACATCTTCAGGCGATACAACAATTTCAAACATATGATCTATTTTTGCAAGCTCCAAAGTTTTAATTGAGGATCTATTTGTTCGATTAGTAACTGCTGCAATTTTAACACCTCTTTTTTTCAACTCCTCAAGAGTTGCAAGAGTATTCAGAAATGGTTTTGACAGATGCAAGTTTTCCACTTGGAAAGAGCGGTGAGTTTCCATTAAATCTTTCGGATTTAAATGAGGAGCAAGTTCAGCATAAATTTCAAAGAGGGGAGGACCAATCTTTTTTTTAATTTCAGCGCGCTCTATGCGAGGAACTTTATATGTTGTAAGAGTGTGCTCAAAGGCACGAATAATCAGCTCGCCCGTATCCAAAAGTGTTCCGTCTATGTCAAAAATAACTGCCTTTATCATTTCTAAAAACAAAGTATATCACATGATATAATCACTTTATGATAGTTACAATTCGGGAGGCAAGAGAAGAAGACTACAAAGAATTAATGCGTCTTTTTGACGATTTCTACGAAGGAAAACGTGATTTTAAAAGCCACGAAAGCGATTCATTTAGACAAGTTTTAGAAGATCCCTCATGTTTTGTTTGGGTAGCAACTGAAAAAGAAAAAATAATAGGTTTTATTACTGCCTCGGTAAGGTCCGTTGTCAGACAACCTCGCCCCATATTTCAAATAGAAGAGTTATTTGTGGCTCAGTCTCATAGAAAACAGGGAGTAGGGGGGAAACTAATGGAGGCAGCAGAGGAAAAAGCTCGTGATCTTGATGTTTCAGGGATATATCTTGACTCTGGAATTAAAATGACTGTAGCACATAAGTTTTACGAGGAGTTAAGATATAAAAATGAAGGCTACTACTTTAAAAAAGTACTCTAAACGGTGTTAACAGGAGCGGGTTTGTCAATTTTAGCAAGAGTTGTAAAGCCCAATACTATTACTGCAACCGAAAGAACAATCAAAACTGCGAACTCAACATAAGACATTGTATCTGCTCCTGAAGTACTAGTAACACTTGATCCTAAGGATGCTAGACTTATGATCAATCTAGTAAGAATGGCTGTTAAAACTCCAGCAAGCATTACTCCGTTTGCAATAGGATGAGAAAACCTGATTAATGAGAGGCCTACTATTGCAAATAGTGCACCAATTGCAATTCCCAAAAATATTGTAGTCCTTGTGTAGCTAGCGTTCCTATTAGAATATGTTTTAATTTGCTCCTGATAATCTGCTTGGGATTGCCTTTCGTTGACTAAATTTTGTTCCTGTTCAGCAAAATACTTTTGGCATTCTGGGCTGGACTGAGACTCAGGAGTAGCAGAGCAGCTTACTGGGAGTGGTTTTGTGTATGGAGAAGAGGGATAAGGTGGAGCAGATGGCTGAGGATAGAAAGCAGCGATTCCGAATCCTACGGTTGTTGTTAGAATAATTCCTACAAATAATATATATAGCCTGTAAATCCACTTCATACAAATATGTTACACCATTCTTATTGTAATTTAAACAGTCTAGTTTAAGGTTGTTTTCATATGCCCAAATACGGTAAAGAAGCTGGAAAAAAGGTTGAGAAAGTAATGCATGAGTTTAAAGAAGGGAAACTCAAAAGCGGGAAAGGTGGAAAAGGAGGGAAAGTAAAAAGTCGCAAACAAGCGATAGCAATTGGATTATCTGAGGCAAGAAAAGAAGGTGCTAAGGTACCCAGAAAGAAAAGTTAACCCCTAATCGTTTTTAGTTATAACTTTATGCGCTCGCCTTCTTTTAACTGTATGGTGCTTAAAGTCATTTGAAAGAATGCTAATGTTTCCATCAACCTCCAGAACAGCAAGATCTACATCTTTTATTCTCTCAACCCCATGCTCTCGAACAGCAGCTTCTAGCTCGTCCATTGAGATTTTGGCTCTTGCCATATGTTCAACAAGTGGTTTTCCATGATAGATCAGCATTAGTGCGTCTCCTTCAAATAGCTCGCTTAGTTTTTTGCTTTTATATAAAACATTTCGCATAAAGTAATTGACTACAAACAGAGACGCTGCAGCAATTAGTCCTCCAATCAAAGTTACATCCGGACCTACCATTGCGTTTTGAACAGAGTTTGATATAAGCAAAATTAAGACTAAATCAACAACTGAAAGCTGAGCAAGCTCTTTTTTCCCAAACACTCTAAGCCCAATAAGAATAAAAAAGTAAACAACAAGCGTTCTTATAACGATGTCCAAAATGGGAGGCATAGTTTTATAGTAGGCTTGAGCAGTTATTTTTGCAAGGGGCACGCGTGTTGATTTAATCAGCCGCTTTTGTTATCCTACTAGATGCGGATTTGGGTCTGATAGTACATTAATATGGCAAACGGAAAACAAAAAATTGTCCTTTCAGTCGGTGGATCTCTTTTGGTACCCGATCAAGGAGTTTCAACAGACTTTCTCTCCAAGCTTAATGCTTTTATCAGAGCCGAACTGGCGAGTGACCCAAACCGCCAGTTTTTTTTAATCGTAGGAGGCGGAACAATCGCTCGAAAATATAGAGATGCAGGACGCGATGTTGTAGGTCACGAGCTAACCCCAGATGATTTAGATTGGCTAGGAATTCACGCAACAAAACTTAATGCGCACTTGGTTCGTACAATATTTCGAGATATAGCTCATCCCTATGTTATCAAGCACTACGAAATAATCCGTAAAGTAGAAGAGCCCGTTATAATAGCTGCAGGCTGGAAGCCAGGATGGAGCACTGACTTTTGCGCCACTATGATATGTGAAGACTATAATGTTAAAACCGTCCTCAACCTCACCAATATTCCCCAAGTTTACACAGCAGACCCCAAAAAAGATTCAAATGCTAAACCACTTACAAAAATGACCTGGACCGAATTTAGAAAACTAGTTGGAGACAAGTGGGATCCAGGAATGAATATGCCATTTGATCCTATTGCCTCAAAAAAGGCTCAGGAATTAGGTCTTAAGGTAATTATTATTAAAGGAGACAATTTCGATAACATTAAAAACGCGCTTGAAGGGCGCGATTTTCTTGGCACAACGATTGAAGGTGAGTGATACAATATCCCAAATGCACTCATTTGACCCCGAACTTTTAAAAAAACTATATATTCCAGATCCAGCGTCTCATAAGGGACAAAACGGCAAGGTGCTTCTAATTGGAGGCTCAAAACTTTTTCATGCGGCTTCTTTATGGCCACTTACTGTCATGTCGAGAATGGCTGATATGGTTTTCTACTCCTCAGTTTCTGACAACAATGACTTGGTTAAAAGCGCAAAAAAAGAGTTTAGGAATGGAATTGTAGTTCCAAGAGACAAACTCGATTCTTATATAAAAGAAGCTGATGCGGTTCTTATTGGTCCGGGCCTTCCAAGAAAAGATGGGCAAGAAGAAGGAGACGATGATACAAAAGAGCTTACCGAAAGATTGCTTGGGAAGTATCCTGATAAAAAGTGGATTATTGATGGAGGGAGTCTTCAAACAATAGATCCAAATATTTTACTTGATCTTAAGACGACTCCAATTTTAACTCCTCATCAAGGTGAATTTGAAACTCTTTTTAGCACAAAGTTTAATCTTCAGGAAGCAGAGCCAGTCCTAAGTCTTGCCAAAAAGTATAACTGTGTAATTTTAGTTAAAGGAGTGGAGGATATTGTTGCATCTTCCTCTGAGATAATTTCTACTTCTGGAGGAAACGCTGGAATGACCAAGGGTGGAACAGGGGATGTTCTTGCAGGCCTAGTTACAGCGTTGTATGCTAAAAATGATGCCTTTACCTCTGCAGCCTGCGCTTCTTATATTAATAAAAAAGCAGGAGAACAACTTTCAAAAACCATGGGACTTTACTTTAATTCTTCAGATTTAGCAGACGAAATACCAAAAGTGCTTTCGAATTTATTGACTTAGAATATGGTGGGGGAAGACAGTTTTTAGGGGAGGTCAATAATCGACAAATTATCTTGTTTCAAAATCTTTTTAGGCACAAATTCTTTGTGTGTGGTGGTAATAATCGTTTGCTGACCCTCTATAAACTGATAAATCATGTCGATGTTCTCTGAATCCAGTTCTGAAAAGATATCATCTAACAGTAGTATAGGGAGTTCTCCAGTTGCCTGCTTTAAATATGCTATTTCAATAAGCTTTAACTGAAGTACTGTAAGGCGCTGTTCGCCTCTCGAGCCAAACTCTTTAACTTCGTTTTTCTGTTTTGAAAACAGAAACTGAAAGTCATCTCGCTGAGGTCCGACTAATGTTACACCTGCAGATGCTTCTTCAAAGTGATATTTGTAAAGCCTCTCGGTTGAAATAATACTATGGTCATAAAGCATTTTAAATTCAAAAACTCCTTTTTCAAACATATTTACAAACTCGACAAAAGAATTTCTGAAGTTATGAATAACTGATCCATGTTCAATGAGTAGATTCTCCCAGTACTCATAGTCAGCGCGTTTATATTCTTTTTTCCCTGTTTTTGCATCATGAAGCATCCTGTTTCTTTGCCTTAGAGCTTTTTCATATCGTGCGTGGGAAACCCTGTATTCCTTATGAGCCTTTACTAAAATAGAGTCTATATACCTCCTTCTTCCTCCGGGAGATCCTGTTACAAGTTCAATGTCTTGAGGTGTAAAAAGTACTGTGTAAACATAGTCAGAAAAAGTTCGAAGTGATCTTGCAACGCCGTTGACTAAATATTTTTTAGACAAATATGTGCCTCGTTTTACAAAATTTGCCGTAAGTTTTACAATATCATCCTCGCTTTTTATTGTTCCTTCAACTCTTGCAAAGTCACGATTTTCTGAAATTACGTCAATATCTCGCTCAGCTCTAAATGACTTTCCATGGGAAAGAATATATATTGCCTCCAGAATATTTGTTTTTCCGGCGGTATTTCTTCCGATTATTATTGTTGTTTTACTAAAATCAAATGAACGTTTTGTGTGATTGCGTAGGTTTTGAAGAGTAAGGTGAGTCAGAATCATTATCAGTCTTCAACGCGTTGGAGGATTCTGGACAGCTCGAATGTTACAAGAACCGCAATTATAGTTATTAATATTGCATAAATTAATAAAGACAATATCCCTGCTCCTGGAATCCACTTTTTAATATAAGTATTTACAAATTCCTGAATTAAAGAGTTCCAAGCAAGAGCGGCAACTAATCCAAATCCTGCGGTAGAGAGTGTTAACATCTGGCGGATTAATTCAACATGTAGTCTCTTTTTTTTTGCAGTTTTTTCACTCATAGAGCCTATGATACAATAATAGAGCTCAAAACTCAATGTATCTACCCACTTTCTCGATCACTAATTCAGTTCTTAAAAATATTGGCGCAATTGAAGCAGCCCGGGAAGTAATAGAAAATGCGCCACTCCTTCCGTACTGGGAAAAAAAGTTTCAAGAAGACGCGGCCGTTAGAACTGTTCACTATGGAACTCATATCGAAGGAAACGAATTAAGTCTAAATCAGGTTCAAAAGATATTTGACGGTGAAACAATTGCAGCTCGTAATAGAGATGTTCAGGAGGTCATAAATTACAGAAGAGTGGTCGAGTATATGGGACGAACGATGGGCAAAAATATCGATGAAGATACTATAAAGCAGCTTCACAAGATTGTAGTTGCCAATATTTTACCCCTGGATAAGACTGGAGACTACCGAGATAAAGAGGTTGTAATCAAAAACTCAATAACTGGAGATGTTTCTTTTAGGCCTCCAAAAGTAATTGAAGTTCCCTGGCAGATAAAAGAACTGGTTTCATTTATCCAGTCAGAGCATGATATGCACCCGGTATTAAAGGCTGGAATTGTTCATTACGAATTTGTACGTATCCATCCGTTTTTAGACGGAAACGGAAGAGTAGGGAGAGCGCTGTCTACCTTGGTTTTATTTAAAGAAGGGTATGACATTAGGCAGTTTTTCTCACTTGAAGAGCATTTTGACAACAATGCACAGGAATATTATGAGGCACTTCAAAGCGTAGATAAGGAAAAAGGAGATCAAACAGTCTGGCTTACATATTTTACAGAATGTTTGAGTGTGGAACTATCAAAAATTAAAGACAAGATAGAAAAAATCTCCTCAGACGTAGGTTTAAGAAAAAAGCTAGGAGGTCCTGTAATGCTAACAGATCGGCAGCTTAAAATAATTGAGTATATCAAGGCAAATGACTATGTTGAAAATAAGATGTATACGACAATGTTTCCCATGGTCTCTGAGGATACTGTGCTTCGTGAGGTGCAGGACCTGGTTAAAAAAGGAATTTTACGTAAAAAAGGTGTTACAAAAGGTGTAAAATACGTTATGGCATAGGCCTAAATTATGAATGAACCAGGAGTTGGAGAAAACCCTCCCCACAAAGAAACAGACCTTTCAGGACTAGAGGTTATTATTGCGGAAGATAACTTTGCGCTTAGAACTGTTAATAAAAGATATGTCGAGGGGCTTGGATTGAAAGGGAAAGTGCATGCAACCGAAGATGCGCAAAAAGCAATTGAAAAATATAATGAGCTAGAGGAACAGAACCGTCGCGCAAATGTAGTCGTTACTGATGTTAATATGGGTTCTAAAACAGGAGTCGAGCTTGCCAATGATTTGTGGGAAAAAGACCCTCAGCTTCAAGTTATTTTTGTCACCTCAGAAAGCGAAGAATTTCTTCGTGAGCAAATCAGTCCAGATCGACATTTTTTGTATGCTGGTAAATCTCAGCTTCAAAAAGATCCGAATATATTAGAGCAAAGAATAAGAGAAGCAGCATCAATAATTAATTCCAGAGCCACAAAAAAATGAAATTTTTAGAACTTTCAGAATACCTTCAGAAACTTGAGAATACAGCGTCAAGAAATGACATGGTACTTCTTCTTTCCGAACTATTTAAAAAAGTACCTACCGAAGATATGTCAAATGTTATGTACCTTCTACAGGGTAGAGTAGCTCCTTTATATAATCCGCTAGAGTTTGGAATGGCCGATAAGATGATAGTTCGAGCAATAGCACTTGCTTTTGATACCGCTGAGGACAGCGTAAAGAAGGAATTTTCAAAGCTTGGAGACATTGGAGAGCTTGCAGAGAAACTTTCAAATGAAAAAAAGCATAAAGCCGAAAGTCTTTCAATAGGACACGTTTTTGGAGAACTAGAAAAGATTGCTAAAACAACCGGATCTGGATCTGTTGATGTAAAAATTAAAACACTTGCAGATCTATTTAAAAAGGCTGATCCGCTGTCTTCCCGGTATATAGCACGTATTCCAGTTGCCAAATTGCGTCTTGGTTTTTCTGATATGACAGTTATTGACTCACTTTCCTGGATGCTTAAAGGCGACAAAAGTCTAAGGCCTATAATAGAACGTTCGTATAATATCAGACCGGATTTGGGAGTGATAGGAGAAATGCTTAAAAAGGATGGAATAAAGGGGGTCGAGAAAATGAAGCCTGCAGTATTTACTCCAATTCTAATGGCAAAGGCCGAAAGACTATCTTCAGGCCAGGAAATTGTAGAGAAGATCGGGAAAAGCGCAGTTGAAGAAAAGTTTGACGGATTTAGATTGCAGGCTCATTATGACGGAAAGACTGTAAAACTCTTTACCCGAAACCTTGAAGAAGTCACTTTCATGTATCCTGATATAGAAAAGGGAATTCGCGAACAAATTCATGCAAAAGAAGCAATTTTTGAAGGGGAGGCCATTGCTTACAATCCTGACACCAATGAATATTTACCTTTCCAGCTAACCTCACAAAGGAAAAGAAAGTATGACATTGAAGAGACAGCCTTAAAAATCCCATTAAAATATATGGTTTTTGATGCGTTATTTATCAATGGAAAAAATCTAATACCAGAGCCATACTCAGAAAGACGCCGTGAGATAAATAAGTTCGTTAAAAAGGGTACAACTCTATATATTTCAGAGGAAAAAGTTTTAGATAAGGGAAAAGAAATAGAAAATTATTTTGATGATGCAATCTCTCGCGGGCTTGAGGGGATTTTAGCAAAGAAATTGGACGGAACTTATCAGGCGGGAGCACGAGGTTGGTCTTGGATAAAGTTAAAGCGTTCATATTCCTCCAAGCTTGATGACACCGTAGATTGTTTGGTTATGGGTTACTATTATGGACAAGGGAAAAGAACTAGCTTTGGAATTGGAGCTTTTCTAATTGGGGTTTATGACAAGAAATCAGATAAGTTTCTAACAATTGCCAAAATTGGAACTGGACTAACAGACGACGAGTGGAGGGAGCTTGCAAAACGCGGTCAGGGTCTAAAATCCAAAGAAAAGCCGCCTCTTTACGAGGTAGACAAAATTTTATATCCGGACGTTTGGGTAGAGCCAAGCATAATCGTAGAAATAAAAGCAGATGAGTTAACTCGTTCTTCAGTTCACACTGCCGGGCGAAAATTAAAACCTTCTAAATCTGGCTCAGCATTTGACGTGGATGTTCCAGGATATGCGCTTCGTTTTCCTCGTCTTGAGAGATTTAGGGATGACAAAAAACCTGATGACGCAACAAGCTTAAAAGAAATTGAAGAAATGTTTGCCTCCCAAAAGCATTGACGAGGTCCTCCCTCTGTGGTTTACTAAAGATATGCGGTTGTCTAAAGGATTTACGCTAGTTGAGCTTATTGTTGTCATTGCTATTATCGGAGTTCTTCTTGTTGCGTTAATCACCCTTGTAAATCCTCTTGGACAGACAAGAAAAAGTAGAGATTCTGTTAGAAAAACAGATATAAAAAGTCTTAAAAATATTTTAGAACAATACTACAACGATAAAGGAAACTATCCTACAACAGCCTGCTGGAGTGGCCAGACAGGAACATGTTGGAATACAGGTGCAGGTTCATTTTTAGGTACCCAAGCCACAAATCTCATAAATACCCTACCTCAAGATCCAGCATTTAAAGATGGTGGAGACGCATGCGGTGGAACAAATGTAGCCGCAACAACTGTAACAAGAGGTTACGCTTATCAGCCCACAGGTGGAGGAACAGGGTATATATTAGTAACAAGACTTGAGAATCTAAGCGATAGCTCAATTCAGACAGGGTCTTTAACTAAATACACAGGTACGGGGGGATGTACAGCATTCGGGAACTATCAGATGACAAATTGAGGTTCTACGTGTAGATCGTCTTTAAACTTCACTCCCTCACTCTCAAGTAGCTTTCTTTGAATATCCAGCCCCCCAAAGGCAAAGTTAGGAGCAACCCGTCCCTCTCTGTTTACCACTCTGTGACACGGTACGTCGCCCTCATAGGGGTTTGCATGCAAGGCTTGACCAATGACTCGGGGTGACATATTAAGCCTCTTTCCGAGTGCACCATAAGTGGTTACTTTCCCTTTTGGGATTTTACGAACTAGGGCATAAACTTTTTCATAGGAAGAGCTAGACTTTTGCATTTTTGTCTCCCTTCTCAGCTTCTTTTAGCTGTTTTAACTTCCACATAAATAATGCTCCTTTGTTGGGAGTAGTGGTTTTGGCATCTTTTACAAAGTTCATTGCACGTTCAAGAAGCGCACGGTTTGTAGTTTTTGCAAGTTTAATATATAAAGATTTGTGCTTGTAGTCATTAAGTTCTTCTGACATGTAAATTCCAAAGGACTGGAATTCGCGCGAAATATATTTGTCAGCAACGGGGTTAAATTTGTCTAGTATGCTTCCTACTTTTTGCACGTAGACATTATATCATCTTGCAACCAGAGTACTTTTCTAGTTTAATGAGGGTGAAAATGGAACTCGTTTTAGATCTTCATCTTCATTCCCGATTCTCTCGAGCCGTTTCTCCCCGCATGAATTTGCAAAATATGTATATTTGGGGAAGGAAAAAAGGAATTAATGTTTTGTCAGTCTCAGACTTTACACATCCTATTTGGTTTAAAGAAGCTCAAGCTCAGTTAACAGAGTTTCAATCAGGAATCTATAAGCTTAAAGACACAAACCAAGCGGATAACACCTTGGGTGAACTTAGTTCTAAGCCTCACATCGGTCCTTACTTCATGTTGTCTTGTGAAGTATCTGCAATCTACACTGAGCGTGGTGTATCTCACAGAATACATAATTTAATCTTTGCGCCTGATTTTGAAACAGCTTCGAAAATTAACAAAGCACTTACTGATAGAGGGATTAATTTAACCTCAGACGGAAGACCAATTCTTGGAATCTCAACCAGAAATCTTTGCGAGTTATTGTTTGAAATAAGTCCCAGAATTACTATAATTCCCTGCCATGTCTGGACACCATGGTTTTCCTTATATGGCAGCAGATCCGGTTACGATCACATTACCGATTGTTTTGGTGAGTTTGCACCTAGAATATTTGCTGTCGAAACCGGTCTATCTTCCGATCCCAGCATGAATTGGAGAGTTAAAGAGCTTGAAACACGCTCAATCGTTTCTTTTTCTGATGCTCATTCCCTTGAGAAGATGGGACGTGAAGCAACAGTTCTTTCAAAACTGGATAAAAGTAAGATTCTTGATACAGATATTACCTATGACAACATACTAAACGGGTTTGTAAAAGGACGGGAAAGAGTTTTTAAGTTGTCTTATACAATTGAATTTTATCCTGAAGAGGGGAAGTACCACTATACCGGACACAGAAACTGCAAAGTTTCATATCCTCCCTCAACAACTCCGAAAAATGATATTTGCCCGGTGTGCCACAGAGAGTTAACCGTTGGAGTGATGAAGCGGGTAGAGGATCTTGCATCAACTCCCGAGGATAATTTTACTTATGAAAAAGATAGTTTTGGAATGGTATGGGTAAAAGATGCAAATGGCAATCGCCCTCCATCAGTTAGTCTGGTACCACTTCTTGAAATTTTAGGCGAAGCATTTAAGTCAGCTCCTAACTCTCAAAAAGTTTTAACCGTTTTTGACACTTTGGTAGGCAGATTTGGTTCAGAACATGAGATTTTGCTTAGAGCAAATACTGATGATATACGGAGTTTAGCAGGAGCAGATGTTGCGGAGGGAATTGAAAAGGTAAGAAACAGAAACATTAGTATTATCCCTGGTTTTGACGGGGAGTACGGCAAAGTTAGCATCTGGAAGGAAGAAGAAGGGGATCAGACAGAAATGAGCGAGAAAGACCAGATGGGCCTCGGAATTTAGGGGATTGCAAGTTGTTAAAAATTGCAGGACAATAAATGTATTCTAAACTCCGCCGATAACTTCTGGCGGACAAAAGGAGGTGAATATTAATGGCTAGCTCAACAGCTAATATTATAAATACAGTAGAGGAATGGTATAGCAAACTTCCCGCACTTCCTAAAGATGTACGTGACGTTATCGCAAAAATTACCCCATGGCTTGCACTTATTTTCGGAGTACTTGGAGTCTTAGGGGCAATTGCAGCATTAGGAATCTTTACAGCTTTTTCACCTTTGGCAATGATGGGAGGAGGAGCAATGGCACTTGGAAATGGAATGATTACCGCGGTTTTGGCTTTGGTTTCAAGCGCTTTACTTCTTGCCGCTTTTCCGGGAACTAGAAAATACAAACTCTCAGGATGGAATCTTTTATTCTGGAGTGAAGCAGTAACGCTTCTTTCTTCAGTTCTTGCGATTTCTTTAAGCGGAATCCTTTTCTCTTTAATTGCGTTTTATCTTATATTCCAGATCAAAAGTCACTATAAATAATAGATTTGGAATTTATTAGTCACAGACCCATCACGCACGTGCGGGTCTGTGATTTTTTAGATAGGCTCTGATAGGAGTTTGATAACGCGCCGGGCACCTCTGAAGGTTTTTCTAAAAGTAGAAGCCTCTTTGGTTTTATGAGATGCAAGAAGTTTTTCATATAACTTTTCAAGATTTTTAGTGTGTAGTACAACTGAATATTTCTTAGACATTTTAATAGAGGCGGAAGACATGGCAGAGTAAAGCTTTTCCGAAGACAAGATGTTCCCAACCTTTTTACTAAAATCTTCAATGCTTCTGTCTGTTAAGTATCCGTTTTTATCATTTACTACCAAATCAGTAAATGCAGGGTCAGAAACCGCAACCACCGGAAGACCTGAAGCCATGGCTTCGACTAAAACCATACCTTGAGTCTCTGTTTTGGAAGCAAACACAAAGATATCAGAATCAGCATATATTTGAGGAATTAGATTAGGCTTTATGAACCCTGGAAGGTAGACTTTCTTTGAAACCCCAAGTTCTTTGGCAAGCTTTCTTAAGGATTTTTTATCGGGTCCGTCTCCTACTAAAACCAGTGCGGTTTTGGGATGTTTCTTGACGATGTCACTATATGCACGCACTAAAAAATCCATTGACTTCTCGCGTCCAAGCCTTCCAACGTAGAGCAGAATTTTAGTACTGTCTGATATGTGAAGTCTTTCTCGGAGATATCCCTTAGGAACATTTGTAAAAGTTTCAAGATCAATTCCGCTTGGAAGGATCGCAATTGGACGTGAAACCTTCATTGCCCTAAGCTCATTTTTTGCTCTTTCTGTCGGTGCAATAAGCTGGTCGCACATATTTCCAAAGATTCGAGTTACTGTCTTAAAAAATCCAGGAGTTAAAAGTTTTCCTCGCAAGATGTAGTGTGTGTATTCATGCGCCAGTGTATGATAGGTTCCAATGTAGGGGATATTTTTTAAACGTGCAACTTCCCATCCTATAAAGCTGACAGTTCCTCCAGCATGACCATGAATTAGATCTAAGTCCAGCCTAATTATTTTGATTAAATTTCGTTCTGGAACATGAAGTGCAGTTCTCATATCAAGCTTTTCCATAACTTTAAGCGCGTAAAGACGAATAACGTTCTTCTCGTCTTTGTATCCTGGATGTTTCGGGGCAATTATGTAAACTGTGTGTCCTAATTTCTCAAGCTCGCGAGCTGTAGCAGCTACCGTGGTTGCGACTCCGTTGGGGTCAGGCAGATAGCTTTCCGTAAAAAGGCCGATTCTCATAGGTTATAAATTCGTTTCTTATTCTATCATCTTTGATTCTACGGGACAAATGATATAATTTCCCTATGGCCGAGTCGAGACAGCAAATAGACAAATTAATGTCTAAAGTTGAGACTCGAAGGCATGCAGCAAAAATTTTAAAAGTTCTTGAGATACAAACCGACAGGGGAGTAACTCAAGGAACACCCGTGGAGGTGCCTCAAAGTCCAACAGCAAGACTTTTTTTGGATTCGGTAAATAAGACACTATCAGACATCAAGTCGGATCCAATGTTGGTTGATTTTCTACCAGTATTTGCAAAAAAATCAAGAGAGCTTAGAAATGATGTAAATATTCTTGACTACCAGCATCACACAAACTCTATAGATATTCCTATTGCCTTAGAAACTGGGGAAATACAATATATCCGCGTTACAACACTTGATTTGGCACAACCTCCCGTTGGAGTTAAAGATGAAAGAGACCCCTATATTGGATTTGGCGGAGCAGGTTCGATTACAGAGCAAAATCCTGGGCTTTGGTGGGCTTTTGCTTTAGAAGGTAAAAAAGTGCAGGTTGTCTCTTTCCCAGAGCAAAACCAAGAGAGGATGGTTAAGGGAAGAAGATTTATAGATAAATTTAAAAACACAAGAAAGCTTCAGCTGGAATCATTCAAAAAAACTCTACAGCACCTGGGTCACGAAAGAATGAATCTTATCGGACACTCTTTAGGGGCAGCAGAGATTATAGAACTTGCCGCAGATCCTGAATTTGCAGGCAAAATAAACGACGTTATCTCTCTTGCTCCTGTTGGATTTGAAAAACAAAACGTTTTATCGCTTGCTAAAAGGTTTTGGAAGCAAGGAAGAATAACCAAAGAAGATCCAGAGGGTAAAATTGTTATGATAGAGCAGGGGAATGTTGACGCTGCCGTTTCATCAAAAGTTGGCTTGATAGCGTTTGCAGGATTAGGTCGTGCTGCAGCAGAGCTTACAATAACAGATAGTGTCCTTGAAGGAGCACTTAAGAATATGACTGGAGAATTACAAGTATGGACTGGGCAGAACGACTCCGTTTCAAGGCCTTCGGCAATTCATCCGGTAATTAAAGAATTTGTGAAAAAGCATCCAAGATATATGAATAGGGTAGCCTCATATACAATAAATGGGGGATATCATGACTTTTTTATAACAAATGGGTTAGGATTAGTAAGTGCCATAGATAAAGAGTCGGAAAATAGAATAAAAGGGATCCCTTATCTTGATAAAAGAATTGATTCCGAGACTCTTGTTCGCTCAGCATCAGAATGGATTTTGAGTAAAATGAAGGCGCAAAGTGCATGAAAATACTTTTTGTTACAGACCAATACAAACCGGCAGTAAACGGAATTGTTACTCATCTGGTTTTACTTCGTGAAGAACTTCTAAAAAGAGGGCATGAGGTTTGGATTGTTGCACCAAATTTTGGTTCAAAAACTGAACCTGAAGACCACGTCTTACGCCTCCCATCCGTTGTTTTCCCTCCGCGCCCAGTCGACCGTTTTACCATTCCATTTAACAGAAAGATAGAAAAACAGCTTGCTGATCTTTGCTTTGACGTTGTTCACAATCAACTGTTTCTGATGGGATATTTAGGTTCTCGACTTGCAAAAAAACAAAACTTGCCGAACCTAACCACGCTTCACACACCCTTTACCCAATTTGTTAGATGGTCATTCCCATACTTACTGCGATATTCACTCCCTTTTTTAAATGTGCTTATGAGGCGTTATTTTAAAGATTATGACTTAGTTTTGTGTCCCTCAGCCCGTTCTGCAGACGAGTTACTTGATGCGCATATTAAGTCACCAGTTAAAATTCTTCATAACGGCATTAATCTTTCAACTTTTGAAAAGGCAACGAGTAAAGAATTTTACGATGCTTTCAAGGTGAAGAGGAATGTTCCAATTATTTCTTGGGTAGGAAGAGTTGAGTCCGGCAAAAATGCAGATCTTGCGGTTTTAGCCATGAAAGATGTTGTAAAAAAGGTTCCTGATGCTCTTTTGGTAATAGCTGGTGGAGGAATACTGCTTGAGAAAACAAAAGAATTAGTTGCCAAGGAAGGACTTTCCGAAAGCGTTTTGTTTACGGGAATGCAGCCTTTATCTATGGTTGCAAGCTTAAATAAGGCCGCAAAGCTATTTTTGTTTACAAGTGACACTGACAACCTTCCAACTGTTGTTATTGAGGCAATGGCATGTGAGGTGCCGATTATTGCACTTCATGACAAGGCCGTACTAGATCTAGTAGATGAGGGGAAAAACGGATTCTTTACTACTAAAAACCCTCAAAACATAGCAGAAAAAGTTCTTAATGTTTTAACAAGTGACAAAACACAAGAAAAGCTTGGAGAGGGGAGCAGAAAAAAAGCTAAAGGCTTTTCTGTGGAGAAATATACAGATACATTACTAGGTATTTATGAGGAGTTAATAGCCAAACATAAGAAAACTTAAGCAATTTCCGATTGACTTACTTATCTGTTTGCACTATTATTAATATCTCACTATGGCTGACACAGTATTTACAGACGACACATTTGAGGCAGAAGTTTTAAAAAGCGATATCCCCGTTTTAGTTGATTTCTGGGCTGAATGGTGCACTCCATGCCATATGCTTACTCCAATTCTTGCCGAACTTGAGAAAGAGTACGCAGGAAAAGTTAAGATAGGCAAAATGAATGTAGACGAAAATATAAAGACCCCAGGGAGTTTTAATATTTTATCGATTCCAACTGTAATTCTATTTAAGGGAGGAAAACCTGTTGCAACAACCGTAGGAGTTCAGGGTAAAGACGTATTTAAGAAAAACATTGACGAAGCCCTCGGTTCCTAATTTTCAATTTACAAAAAATTTCAATATGGAAATGTACGACATTATTATCATAGGCTCAGGCCCAGCAGGACTTACTGCAGCAATTTATACTACTCGCGCAAACCTTAAAACGCTTGTTATAGGAGGCAGGTCATGGGGTGGACAGCTCACTTTAACTACTGAGGTAGAGAATTTCCCAGGATTTCCTGAGGCGATTATGGGTCCAGAGCTGATGCAAAGGATGCGAAAGCAAGCAGAGCATCATGGAGCAACAATTGTTGATGTTAATTTCCAAAGCGGAGATTTTAGCAAAAGACCTTTTACGGTGACAACAGATGACAACAAGACCTATTCAGCAAAGGCCATAATTGTTGCAACGGGGGCAGAAACTAAGTGGTTAGGAGTACCTGGTGAAAAGGAGAAGATAGGTCGTGGGGTATCCTCATGTGCACCATGCGATGCAGCCTTTTATAGGGATAAAAATGTCATAGTAGTAGGTGGGGGAGATAGCGCAATGGAAGAAGCAGACGTGTTAACAAAATTTGCGCAAAAAGTAACAATCATACACAGGAAACAGGAATTTAAGGCATCCCAAATTATGCAGGATAGGACCTTCTCAAACCCCAAAATAACTATAATCTGGAACAGTGCGATAGAGGAAATAGTAGGAGACCAAAAGGTAGAAAAGGTAAAAATAAAGACCACTGGAGGAAAAATTTTGACCAAGCAAAATGGTCAGGACAAAGAAATAAAACCAGAAGAATTAGGGGGCAAGCAGTTAAACTCAGGGAGTGATGAAGTGGAGTGGGAAATGCCAATTGACGGGGTATTTGTTGCCATTGGGCATATGCCAAACTCTAAAGTATTTGAAAATATAGAGACTGACGAGAAGGGATTTATTAAAACTTTCGATCACACCCGTACTAATATAGAAGGGGTGTTTGTGGGAGGAGACGTACACGACGCGCAGTACCAGCAGGCAGTAACTGCTGCAGCCTTCGGATGCATGGCTGCTTTAGACGCAGAGAAGTGGCTTAGAATGCAAGACTCCTCATAATTAACCCCAGCTTGACAACTTGACTCCAGGTGATTAGTATCAAATATAATGAAAGATTCCGCTAGCGAAGAATTTTCCCCCGAAGAAAATCCTCCAATAAAAGACGCCGCGGCACTTACTCGATTGTTTCTAAAAGTTCAAGAAATATTACGAGCTAAACAAGGGCAGGGGCTTCCAATAGAGAGTCTTGGTTCTCCTCTTAGAGCAACGAGGGAGGGCAGGGTTGACGCAATGGATTTAATTAAGCTTCAGGAAGGGTTAACAGGCATTGATATTAATGCTCTTGAGGCTGGAGATGTAGTATGGTGGTTAACTAAAAGCGGATCTAGAGGCTATTTTGCCATAGATACCCCATCTGAAAAAGGAAATCTTGCTCGTGGAGGTATTCAGGTAGACAGATCAGAAGGCAAAAAAGACATCGGGGAAGGCTGGGTAAATGGCGCAAGTGTCGGTGGAATGATTAAAGTAGGCAGGATATTAACGGGTATGCCGTTAGAATATCACGTAAAAGTAGAAGGGCAGGAGTTTCCTAAAAGAGTTACAACAAGTCTGGTTCAACAAGCAGGAGTAATAAAGCGCGAAGAAATAAAGTCACCCAAGTAATCTCTTCAGCTTTGAGATAGCAACAAGTTTACCCTGTAATACTCAAATGAGAAAAAGAGAGCTTGGAGATACAGTAGGGCTTCACGCTTTTTACACAGCAGAATTTGGCGTTTTAGATGGTGAATTAGTGGAATTGAGCAAAGATGTCCTTTCCCAGGATAGGGATGGAATGGGATCGGAAATATATTGAGGCTAAAAACATTAATCTAAATTCCTCTAAATAGACTCTTGACAACGGCCTCAATTCAGGCTAGAATAATCTTTACCTTTCGGAAATCAAGTCTGTTTTTTATGACAAAAAGCTTAATTTAACTTCAATACATACCCCATGGGTATCCCTATTGGCTTCCTAGCTCTTCTTTGTGTTGATTTCCCTCTGGTTTGACAAATTTTTTGTATTGTTGACCGCATTACCAAGCGTAAAGCTTGGCTCAAGCGGGTGTTTGAGTGATTGCAATATATCTCAGGGCCCATAGCACAGCTGGTAGTGCGCCTCATTTGCAATGAGGAGGTCAGGAGTTCAAATCTCCTTGGGTCCACAATGCTCGTGTGTTGGTTCCTCGTCGGTGGAAGCGCAATATACTTCTCGACGAGAAACGAATACATGAGATAGTTTTTCGCTCATTAATAATTGGGAGAAAGTACCACGTTTTGCTTGCCGGAAGGCAGGTAATTTACGTGGTTACAAACAAACGAACCATGATTGCTAGTCAGCAATCATGGCAAACAAACAACTAGGCCGAAGCTCTGACATAAGTCAGGGCGGAGGATAAGAAAAACTCCAACTGTGGAGTTCCATGTCTCTTTGCCGATGATATGGTTTTTAACAATTATGTAGATTGGTTTTTTAGAATCTACGCTATTTGATTCATGCTAATAGTGAATGCCTAGGAGGTATTGACCGAAGAAGGACGCATCTGGCTCGCGAAAATCACCGGGGAATGGCCTAAGACATAATGATCCGGCGGTGTCCGAATGGGGAAACCCACTTTAATTAATATTAAGGTAGCCTATTATAAAAGTGTTAGCCGTAAGGCTAATATATAGTAATAGGCGGGGTACGGGACCAACTGAAACATCTAAGTAGTCCCAGGAAAAGAAATCACAGAGATTCCGTCAGTAGCGGCGAGCGAACGCGGAACAGCTCAAACCACAAGTAATTGTGGTGTTGTAGGACCACTGGCTTAAATGCAAAAGAAGTTAAAATTGTGAAATTGTAGAAAAACGCGTTGGAAAGCGCGGCCATAGAAGGTGATAGCCCTGTATTTGAAATGATTTCCACTTCTCGTGAGTTCCTGAGTACCATGGGGTACGATTAAACCCTGTGGGAAGCCGGGGCGACCACGCTCCAAAGCTAAACATCAATATCTACCGATAGTGAACTAGTACCGCGAGGGAAAGGTGAAAAGCACCCCGGGAGGGGGATGAAAGAGTTACTGAAACTATTAGCTAACAAGCAGACGAAGTGCAATTTATTGTATGACGTCGTGCCTATTGAAGAATGAGCCGGTGAGTTTTTGTATCGCGCGTGTCTAAGGGCGTTTTCGTCCGAAGGCGTAGTGAAAGCAATCCCTAACTGGGATAAATTATCGCGCATTACAAAAGACCCGAAACCAGGTGAGCTAACCATGACCAGGGTGAAGTCCCGTGAAAGCGGGATGAAGGCCCGAACTCGTGATCGCAGCAATGATCTGAGATGAGTTGTGGTTAGGGGTGACATACTAAACGAACCTGGAGATAGCTGGTTCTCCCCGAAATATATTTTGGTATAGCCTTATGAATGTTTACAGGGGGTAGAGCACTGAATGGTCTCTGGAGGAGCAATCTTTCAGGATCAATCAAACTCCGAATACCGTGTAAACTTAACAAAGAGTCAGACTTGCGGGGCTAAGCTCGTGGGTCAAAAGGGAAACAGCCCAGACTCCCATCTAAGGTCTCTAAATTTAAGCTAAGTTGAAAAGGAAGTCGTTTTCCATAGACAGCTAGGAAGTTGGCTCAGAAGCAGCCATCTTTTAAAGAAAGCGTAACAGCTCACTAGTCGATATTGGAAAATGGCGCCGGAAATGATCGAGGATTAAGCTTAATACCGACGATGGAGATTTGCTCTAGGATTTATCCTAGACAAGTGGTAGGGGAGCGTCGCAAATGCAGTGAAGCTGTGGTGTAAACCGTGGTGGAGCGTTTGCAAGTGAGAATGCCGGCATGAGTAGCGTATGACGCCTGAGAACGGCGTCCGCCGAAAATCCAAGGTTTGCTGCGCCATGTAAGTCAGCGCAGCGTTAGTCGGCTCCTAACGGTGGCCCGTCATAAAGCGCGGGGTAACCGGATGGACAACACGTTAATATTCGTGTACAGAGTGTGATGCGTTATCACCCAAGGATGGACGAGGTGGGAAAGGATCGCCCAGTATATCTGGGTCTAAGCCATAAGATAGTTTTGATTGGTAAATCCGTCAGAGTGTTTAATTAAGTGGCGAATGCAAGTTCAAAATCGCAAGAAAGTAGGACAAGGATCGTAAGTTTCAGCCTTCAGGAAAAGATTCGTGGGGAGTATCATGTTTTGCCGTACCGCATTACCGACACAGGTGGATTGGTCGAGTAGACTAAGGCGATCGTGAGACAAATGTTCAAGGAACTCGGCAACAAAAGCTGGGCGTAACCTATGGGAGATGCCCTGCCTCGCATAACTGCGAGGTTAAGCAAAAGATTACTTAGCGACTGTTTATCTAAAACACAGGTCCCTGCAAAACCGAAAGGTAACGTATAGGGGCTGACACCTGCCCAGTGCCGGTAAGTCAATAGTGGGTGCTGATCTTCTTTATGAAGTTAGGCGCTTTCTAAAGCTCCGGTGAACGGCAGCAGTAACTATGAGTAATGTTGTAGTTGTAAAAGTTGACTAAATGCTGGAACACCCGTGCAATCGTCGTTAAAACGAACGGTTGAAGTATCTGACTCTACCATGATAATATGGTAAAAATGAGCTCAGTGCGGACAATCAGCAGGAAAGACTTAAAGAAGGAAGAATTAGGATTTTTCCTTGCAGGGTTTGTTGAAGGTGAAGGAAGTTTCAATATTTCATTAAGACGAAAAGCCGACTATAAAGTTAGTTGGCAGGTAGTCATGAGCTTCAATGTTTCACAAAAAGATCCGACTCTTTTGTATTTACTACAAAAAGAATTGGGTTGTGGAATTATTAAGGTCAGAAAAATTGATAATCTTTATTCATTCGATGCAACGAATCCTAAGGATATAATTCAAAAAGTCATTCCTTATTTTCGCAAATTTCAGCTTCAATCTGATTCCAAAAGAAGAAATTTTAACATTTTTTGCCAAGTGGCAGAATTAATGGAAAAAGGACAACACAGGAATAATATTGGGCTAAGACAAATCCTCGAACTTCGAGAAACGATTAACGAAGGAAAAGGAAGAAAGCGAAAATACGGGATATTAGACATTTTTCCGCCTTAAGAATCCTCAGAGACTATATGTCAACCTCCTACATTGTAGGAGATGATATAGTCCGACCCTCATAGCGATATGAGGAGACGTATCCAATCGTCCACGTAACAATGTGAACTGTTCTATGGTGACAACTTCGTTGCCTTAGAAATGAAAGTGTTTTAGAAAATCCAACTATATGCTGGAAAAACTCAGTATCCGACAGTACTCGAAAGAGTGACAATCTGTTCGGTGGAGTAAATCAGCAGGGAAGATTCCGATTTATCGGAAAACCCTCAGAGACTACACGTTGGAGCCTGGGAATTATAACCAAGCAAGATATAGTCCGAACTGCATGGCGATATGCAGACCTCAGATTCACAAGGAATCTGTAACTAACATAATTAAGCGAAGTTCCTTGTCGGGTGAGTTCCGACCCGCACGAAAGGTAGAACGACTGAGTAACTGTCTTGAACATTTACACGGCGAAATTGAGATGGCTGTGAAGACGCGGCCTGGTTGTCCTAGGACAAAAAGACCCCGGGAGCTTTACTGTAGCTTGACATTCGTAAGCTTATTTTAACTGTTTAGAATAGGAGGGAGACTTCGGTCAAAATATGAAATACCTCTCTTTAAAATGAGTAAGCGTAACTCCAATGCCGCACAAAAATACGGCTGGAAGACAGTGTCTGGTGGGCAGTTTAACTGGGGAGGTTGCCTCCTAAAATGCAACGGAGGCGTACAAAGGTTGGCTAACTCCGGACGGAAATCGGAGCTTATTGTGCAAACGCACAAGCCAGCTTGACTGCGAGACTCACAAGTCGAGCAGGTGCGAAAGCAGGTGTTAGTGATCCTGCGTTCCTTAGTGGTTGGGACGTAGCTTAACGGATAAAAGCTACCCCGGGGATAACAGGCTGATCGCATCCAAGCGTCCACAGCGACGATGCGGTTTGGCACCTTATATGAAAATATCGGGGCGCCTAAATAGCAATATTTAAGCCTGAGTTATTAGTATTTGAGTCAAAAAACAAGGTACTAATTAACTAGAATAACTAGCTCAAATCGGTGAAACCCTACTTTTCTGAACAAAAAGAGGGTAATACCGAGATTCCAATTTAATTGGGATTGTATCGACTGAAATCTGAACCACAAATCAGATTGAGATATGAATTTTAGCCTTAAAACTAAATTTATAATTCATATCATACGGCTAGCTCCATCAAATAGATGGATGAAGGTATAGTCAAAACTCTTGGTAACAAGAGATTTCAACATCAGTTTTAAGTTTTTAGGTCTTTCTTGAAATTGATATATGATAGACAGCGATGTCGGCTCATCTTAGCGCGGGGGTGGAGAAGCTCCCAAGCGTCTGGCTGTTCGCCAGTTAAAAAGGTACGCGAGCTGGGTTAAGAACGTCGTAAGACAGTTCGGACTCTATCCAGGACAACCGTTTGAGATTTGAAAGGAGTCGCCCCTAGTACGAGAGGACTGGGGTGAGGGAATCCCTGGTGTGCCAGTTGTACTTACAAGTGCACTGCTGGGTAGCTAGATTCCCATGGGATAACCGCTGAAAGCATCTAAGTGGGAAGCCCACCTTAAGATAAGATCTCTTTAAGACCCCTGAGAGACCATCAGGTTGATAGGTTGGAAGTGTAAGACGGGTAACCGTTTCAGCTAACCAATACTAATAAGTCGATTACAAATAGCGTGGGTTTTAAGAAACCAAATAACTATTATCGTTTGTTTTAAGTTTTGCCTCTGAGTCTTGGTCTTTTGTGCGATATGGTCCCACCTCTTCCCATTCCGAACAGAGAAGTGAAACGTATCAGCGCGGACGATACTTTAGTGTTACACACTAGGGGAAAATACGTCGAGGCCAGGACTGAGGGGCAAAACAACTTTCTTCCAATTATTAATGAGTGAATCCCCAGATTTCCAACTCCCAGAAGAATATTGACAATTCCAAGGCTCTGCTGTATTATAAATCATGGGAACCCCCAGTTCTTTTAACGTAGGTCTAACCTTTGACGACGTCTTGCTTCTTCCAGGATACTCTGACTTTTCCCGCTCTGACATAAAGCTTACCACCCGTTTTTCAAAAAATATCAAGATAGAAACACCCTTTATCTCCGCTCCAATGGATAGAGTAACCGAGTCCAAGCTTGCCATTGAACTGGCAAAGCAGGGAGGAATCGGAATTATTCATAGAAATCTTACTCCTTCAGCTCAGGCTGCAGAAGTAGCCAAAGTCAAAGCTAAAAAGCTTTTAGTAGGTGCTGCAATTGGAGTTTCCGAAGGATACAAGGATAGATTAAAGGTGTTAGTTAAGGCTGGAGCAGATGCTATCGTTCTTGATTCTGCTCACGGTTGGACAAACAAGTTTATTGACGCATTAAAATTTATCAAAAAAACATATCCAAAAGTAGATGTTGTTGTAGGAAACGTTGCAACTTTTGAGGCCGCCGAGGACCTTTGTAAAGCAGGAGCAGATGCTTTAAGGGTAGGTATGGGGCCTGGTGCCATATGTACAACTCGTGTTATTTCAGGAATGGGCGTTCCACAGATAACTGCAATAATTGAAACCGTTAGAGCTGCAAAAAAGTATAATGTTCCGGTTATTGCCGACGGAGGAATAAAGTACTCTGGAGATATGGTAAAAGCACTTGCTGCAGGAGCCGAGACTGTAATGATGGGTTCATTTTTCGCTTCAGTTGAGGAATCCCCGGGGAAAATTGTCGCATTAAGACGGGATATGGTTCCAAGAAGGTTTTTGAGTATATTTGATAGTAAAAAAGCCTTAGAATCAGGAGCTAAATCAAATAAATTGGCTAAAAACACTCCTGAAGAGTTAAGCCAAATGGAAGAAGTATATTATTTTAAAGAATATAGAGGAATGGGATCAGTTGGTGCAATGCAACACGGGGCAAAAATTAAGTCAGAAGATGAGTTTCACGGAAAATCATACAAAGACAAAGCATTAATCGCAGAAGGGGTAGAGGGATTAGTTCCGGTAAAGGGATCTTTGAAAAATGTTTTAGATCAAGCAATTGGAGGAATTAAATCAGGAATGTATTATATAGGAGCAAAATCTATTCCAGAACTTCAAAAAAAGGCACAATTTATCCAAATTACACAGGCATCACTAACAGAATCTCACCCCCACGAAGTTTTAATTACTAACCCCGGAGAAAACTACTAAACCTGCTTGAATTTTACCAAGAAAGGATATAATATTACTCAGATGAAGTTGATAGTTGGTTTAGGAAACCCCGGAGAAAAGTACGAAAGCTCCAGACATAACCTCGGATTCGTAGCTCTTGATCATCTTTTAAAAAAACTTACCAGATTAAAACAATCTGTTTGGACTGAAGAGAAAAAATTCAAGGCTTTAACTAAGGAAATCGAAATAGACGGAGAGAAGATAATCCTTTTAAAGCCTACTACTTTCATGAATGATTCAGGCATAGCAGTTAAAGCATATTTATCATATTTTAAGATTGATCCTAAGGATATGTATCTAGTTCATGACGAGCTTGATATTCCATTGGGGAAAATAAGAATTAGATATGGAGGATCTGGAGGAGGACATAATGGAGTTAATTCAGTTATTGAACATTTAGGAACTGATAAGTTTTTACGAATAAGGCTTGGAATTGGGCACGAAGCAAGACAATCTGCCGGGCGAGATTCTGCTGATTACGTACTGGGAACATTTGAGTCTCACGAGAAAGGCAAGGTAAATAGTTTAATAAAACAGGCTATAAAAGAGATTTTACTGCTTCAAAAACACGGGATAGATATTTATATGAGCAAGTATAATGGTAAAAAGTAGCCTCTTACTTGACACTAGGTAAGCTGAAGTAATACGATTAATATATGGTTGACACAGTTGGAGAGCACAGAAGTGATTATCAAACGGTAGATCAGAAGGCAGCTCAAGCCCCTAGAATGGATTCTACAGTTGGGCAACAAAAAACTTCTTTAAGGTGGAAGGTTGCACATGCTTTTGGGTTTGCTGGACTGGCTGCAACGTTAGGAATCTTAGGAGGAGCCGCTGCTGATGGTCATGGCCCCTCTGATATAGCCTCAGGAACTCTAGATAAAACTGTTGATGTAGCCAAAGGCGCTGCTGAACCTGTTAAGTGGACAATTAAAGACATTAAAACTGGAAGCCCAAATGACCCTCCCGATCCTTTCGCAAGCAAGAAATAAAACACCCTACGAACTCGCGCTTGAATAGTGCCTAACTCCCTGCCTCCAAGCAAGAAGGGAAAGAATAAAAAATCCAATACCAACTATAAAAGAGTAGAGAACGAATTGAATTGAAAGAGTCCCGAGAAGTGCTTGAACCGGAAATGTCATCATAATTCCAATTGGGGCAACAAAAGTTAGCAAAAAACTTACACCTTGTTGATACACAGTTATTGGAACGCGTCCCATTTGAGTTAAATCTCTATAAAGCATTATGGTGTTATCAACCTCAGTTGTTGCAACCCCGATTGATAAAACAAAAATATGAAATGAAGCAGCAATTAAAAAGGCATTAAAAACTAAAAAAACATATAGCAATGAATTTAAAGCCGAGAACAAAGGGATATGAAATCCTGAGTAAATAATAAATCCAATAGATAAAAATAGCATCGGTAAATCAAGCAAATCTGAACCTCCCAACAAAGCCCTAAATAAGGGTGAAATAGGTTGAACCATATAGAAATCAAAATTTCCCGAAGTTACATAATTTCTAAACCGATAAGTTGCTCGAAGTACCATTTGAGGAACAACGTCTATTAAATTAAAAGTTGCAAAGAAAAATACGACCTCCCACAATGAGTATCCTGCAAGAGTATGAGACCTTCCAAGTATTAAAAAAATAAAAATAGTAAAGAAAGCAAATCTTAGAAGTTTTGCAAGAGTAAACAGAATGACTCCAAGACGAGATGCAAATGAAATTTGCGCCTCAGCAAGCATCGAGTGTTTCCAAACAGTTAAATATCTTTGCATAATTACCTTCCTTCTGCCCCATATAGCTTTAATCCCTGCCTCCAGACGAGCTTTGTCGAAAGGTACAAGAATACTACCCAGACAGAGGAGACAATAAGTCCTTCAAAAATCTGAGAGATTGGTAGTTGTCCAAGATAGATTTTAAGCGGGAAATATAACAGATAAGTAAAAGGTAAAAATTCAAGAACATGGAAAACAGCCTTAGGAAGGATATCAAGAGGGAAGAGTGATCCAGCAAAAAAGCCAAGTAAAATATAGAGGATAAAACGTGGGCCCCATACTTCATTGCTCCAAAACCCTAACAGTCCAACTAAAAACCCAAAGAAAAAATACATTGTCATAGCAAGAAAACATGCAATTAATGTATAAAAAAGAAACACAGGATTTGTTTGGATAAATAACGGTGGTTTAAAGAGAAGAATAATCAAAGTTAGCTCTATAACGGTAAAACAAGTGTTCATTGCCTTGTCCCCTAAATCCCGAGCAAACCAATATTTTATGTAGGAGATAGGTTTTATAAGAAAGTTTGATAAGTTTCCATCTGTAATTTGATCTCCTATCTCAAACGTTTTTGTAGCCAATACAATTGAAGTAATAAGGCTTGTTCCCAGAATATAGGTTAGCATTTGAGATTTAGAGTAGCCAAAAAGAGAGCCGCCTGCAGGAATTAGAGTAGACCAGAGAAAAAACATCGTCAGAAGCTGCAAAACGACTCTAAACCTCCACATTGCAAAGTTTAGTCGGTAAGTTAGCATCTCTCCCCATGTGTTTGCAAAAACTCTAAAATAGGTATGCATTTTTTACTTTGTGAATACTTCGCGGATTATATCCTCTACATCTGGTTCTTGAATATTCAAATCATCTATTGCGAAATTTTTGAGTAGTTTTGAAGTTACCTTATTTGAATCTTCTCGCTTAACTGAGAGTATAGCTTTTGGAAAATCATACTCAATTACTTTCCCAAGCTTTGCTAGCTCTTGTTCTTTGACTTCTTTTTCAAAAACAACGGTAATCAGCTTGTATTTTGTATATTCTTTTATTAAGTTATCAAGTTTTCCATCAAACAAAAGTTTTCCGTGATCAATGACAATTACACGCTCACAAAGTTGCCTCACATCTTCCATATAATGACTAGTTAAAATAATCGTTGCATTGTATTTTTTGTTGTATTCTCTAATAAAGTCTCTAAGTTTTTTTTGCATTACAACATCAAGACCGATCGTAGGTTCATCTAAGAAAAGTACTTTTGGTGAATGGAGAAGTGCAGCAATCAATTCACATTTCATTCTCTGCCCGAGAGATAGTTTTCTTACCTGAACATTTAATATGTTTTTTACATCCAGAAGTTCTACTAAGTCATCAAGAGTTTCTTTGTATTTTCTGTCTGAAATTTGATAAATCTCTTTGTTTAGTAAAAATGTTTCAATAGGTGGCAAATCCCACCAAAGCTGATTTTTTTGCCCCATGACTAGTGAAATTTGCTTCAAAAATGCTGCTTTTCTGTCAAAAGGTTTGTATCCTAGAACCTCTATCTCTCCTCCAGAAGGGAAAAGAAGACCAGTTAAGCACTTTAGTGTTGTAGTTTTACCAGCTCCGTTTGGTCCGATAAAACCTATTAGTTCACCAGGGTTAATCTGAAATGAGACATCAGAAACAGCATTAACTATTTCGTGCTCTCGTTTAAAAAAAGACTTTAAAGAACCCATAAAACCGGGCTCTTTTTTATGAACCTTATACTTTTTAGATAAATTTGAAGCTGAAATAATAGGAGGCATAGAAGATATTATACTTCAAGTGGGCTTTTCTTTCAGCTAAACCTTGCCGGCCTGGGGATTTTTGTTTTTTACTTCTTTTGATATTATTTTCCCTTGATCGTCAATTTGATAAACATAGGCTTCACCTGTGCCTACTTCAACATCTCCAATTTTTTCATCAGGAATATTTTCAAGATATTTAACTAAAGCTCTTAAAGGATTACCCGAGGAGACAATCATTACATTCTTGCCACTTTTTAATAGAGGTAGAACATTCTCTTCAAAGTAGGGAATTTCGCGCTCTGATACCTGTTTTAGCGATTCTCCTTCGGAAATGGGGTAATCCCATGACCTTCTTATTTTATGAAAATCTTCGTCTCCTACCTCTTTTTGAACATCCCACTTATTTTTTCCCGTATAAATTCCATAATTACGCTCATTAAATGCTTTGTCTGAGGTTATTTCGGGAAATTGCCCTGTAACTTGCAGTATTTCATGAAGTGTTTCCTGAGTTCTTTTAAGTAGAGAAGTGTAGGCGTAGTCGATGTGAATGTCTTTTAACTGTTCTCCTGTTTTTTTTGCCTGGTCAATTCCTTCGGGTGCAAGAGACACATCTGTCCAGCCTGTCCAAAGCCCTTTTTTGTTGTAATCGGAAAGTCCGTGTCGAACAAGAACGAGGTAGCTCATGAGAAAAAGTATAGAGCATGCTATGTATAGTATCAAGCAGATGGATAAGGTAGGCAAAACAGTGGTAAATTATTTTGTTCCGTGGAATTCTTTATTTATCTCTTGCTTGAACTTAATATATTCCGGAGAAGAAGTTGGGATTAACTTTAGTATTTTATTCATGTTGGCCTCGTTTGGATTTGCCATTGCGTCTCTTATTGTGTTATTCATTTGAGTTTGGCTAGGAGCATTCATCATCTTTTTCTGAGTTGCTGATTTACTAACTGTTGCAATTAATGCAACTATTGCTGCCATGATTAAAAAGAAAGTAATAATTCCCACAATCCATCCAACAACTGCTGCGATAATGGGCCACATTAGCTTGTTGCCTTTTGCAGTGTCCATTCCTACACTTGCCTGCTTGTAAAGAGTAATTGAGTAGCAGATTCCATACCAGGAAAGAAGAACGTTAAGAATTGAAGAAATTAAGCTCCATGAACCCCCTAACGCGGCTGATTTTGTTGATCCGATTAGAAGTTGAGGAATAAAGCTAATAAGTATTACAATTATTACCCAGAGAGTGATACGCCAGAAAATTCCCCAGAAATTTGACATTACTATTTGAGAGCTGCGTCGAAGAGAGTTGGTAACTCCTTGTTTGTTTAGAACTATTTCATAAAACGCAAAGGAGAAAATAACTGCAAAGAAAATACCGGGAATTACGAAAAGGAAATATCCTCCCGCAATAATAAAGCCCATAAGAAGGCCTGCTAAAAATATTCTCCAGGCAAATCCGAATCCTTTTTTAATACTTTCAATTGCTTTTGGCTTGCTTTTATAGTTTCCTGTGACAAGAATGGTTGCTGCTTGAACCGCAAAGCTTACCACCATACAAACAATGATAAAGACTAGGATTATTAACCCTACGACTCCAAGAGATGAATAAAATGCAGGATTAAGCGTCTTTGTGCTAATTGCGTTAAAGATTGAGAAAGCTCCAAATGGAAGAGCAATTAAAAGAGATACTACAAAAAGCCCAATAATGATAGCAAAGGTTACAACATTGATTATGAAAAGATTTAAAACGCTTCCTTTAAAAGTTTCCCAGGAGTCTTTAAATAGAACTTTTACCGGTGGAAGTGAGTGTTTGGCCATAAGAACATTATCTGCTGAGTTGTTACGCCTGTCAAGGGTGATTTTAGAAGCCTAAAAATCTCATTGAGGTAAATACGAGGTTTGAGATAACATCTCCAAGCTGAACCCCGCCAAAGTTTATTGACAAAAGTATGATCACTAAAAATATTCCAAAGGGTTCAATTGACATATAGAATGAGGAAATTCCTCGAGGCAACAGGTAGTTAAAAAGCCTTGATCCATCAAGTGGTGGGACGGGAATTAAATTTATAAATCCAAGGATAAGATTATAGAAAACAATTAAAGAGAGTAGAAAGTGAATATCATAGTTTGAAGTAAATAGACGAGCAACTAGCGCGGCAAGAGCGGCAATAGCAAAGTTAGTCATTGGTCCTGCAAGGGCAACTAATGCAAAGTCTTTCTTCCCGTCTCTAAAATTTGCTGGATTTACAGGAACTGGTTTTGCAGCACCAAAAATTACAGGTGAGCCAATGAACACTAAAACAAACGGAACGATAACACTCATTAAAGGATCAATATGGGGGATTGGGTTTAGAGTTAATCGTCCCATCAGACGAGCAGTGGGATCACCCAGTTTGTCTGCTACATATCCATGCATTATCTCATGAAGTATAGCCGAGGCAATTAAAATAACTACACCAAGTAAAAGTTCCATCAAGGAATTATATCATCTTCGATGTCTATCGGGTTTAAATTTAAAGCTTCCTGTTGTGTTATCCTTCCACCCAGACCTTGCCCGAACACGTGCTAAAGTTTCTCGGAATTCTTCACCTGCAGAGGGATCAATTTTAGGAGGTGGTTCGCTTTTAACCTCGGGAACCTTCCAGAAGTTTCTTTGTGAAGGGATAGCTATTTGCCCTCTTATTCTCATATTCCTTAGAAGATCAAATGATAGCCCTGTTTTTTGTTTCTCTGTCGCCATAAGAAAAAAAGAGTATATCATATTAAAAAATATCTGTCCCGACTTAAACTAGAGAAAAGTTTGCGTCTATTTGCACGCGCCCGTATAATAGATAAATGACTGCTACAGGACACGCTCTCGTTGCCACACTTATTGTCGCAAAAATCCCAAATCCATACATCTCCCTACCTTTAGCTTTAGTTTCACATTTTGCCTGCGATTTAATTCCTCACTGGGATGCAGGAACTCAGCATAAGAAAAAATCTCGCGAAAGACTTTTCTACGAGGCAGCAGCAGATGTAATAGTAAGTATCGTTGCCTCATACATTTTGTACGGCCCGTTTTTAGGGCAAAGTAATTACATTTTGCTTTATGTTGCGGTGTTTTTGTCCCAAGCGCCTGACTGGATAACTGCACCGTATTTAATATTTAGAACCAACAATCCACTCGTCTCCTGGTCGAGACACATGTATAGGATTCAGCATGAGCTCAACGCGAGAGTAGAGAGTCCTTTTTGGGGAATTGCTACTCAAGTTGGGACCGTTATTTTACTTTATCTTCTTTTGTTTAAAGTACTCTAATTTGCATTGCCCAAAGCTAATATTTGTGGTAAAATAAAGATATTCTAATTATGAAAGGACATTTAATTCGTGGCAGTATCACCCAAATCCTCTAATCCATCAGGAGCCAAAACAATGGCCGAACTCATGGCAGGAAACGCTTCTGCCTTTAATGTGTTTAAAAAGGGCCAAGAAGTAGATGGAATTGTTAAAAAATTAACACCTTCTGAAATCCTTTTAGATATAGGAGCAAAATCTGACGCTTTAGTACTTGAAGTAGATAAAACTAACCAGGATAACTTAATGCGCGCTCTTAAGGTGGGGGATAAAGTAAAGGCAGTTGTTCTTTCTCCAGAATCTGAAGAAGGATTTCCCGTTGTCTCCTTAAGACGGGCTTTGGATAATCTTATTTATTCTGATCTTGGAAAACTCGCATCATCCGGAGAAGATATGGAGATAACGGTTCTTGAACCTACCAGGGGAGGATTTTTTGCAGCTTCAGAAAACGGGATGAGGGGATTTTTACCTACTTCTCAGGTTCTTACTCAAGACAACTTAACCGGAAAGAAAATTAAAGCAAAGCTAATTGAGGTAGATCGCGAGAAGAAAAGAATTATCTTCTCCCAAAAAGCAACAGAATACATAACTGACACACAAAAATTAAGAACTCTTTTCCCAAAAGCCAAGAAAGTTAAAGCGCTTGTTACTCAAGTTGCTCCATATGGAATATTTGTAACAGTTGAGGGTGAAGGAGGGAAGCTTGTTGAAGGGTTTATCCATATTTCAGAAATAGCTTATGAAAGAGTGGAGAATATAAATTTGCTTTACAAAAAGGGAGAAAGTATTGACGCAGCTGTTCTTGATATCGACTCTGAAAATAGACGGGTTAATCTTTCAGTTAAAAGCACACTTGAAGATACATTCTCCAAGGTGGCTGAGAAGTACAAGAAGGAAGACAAGATTAAGGGAACTGTCAGCAGGGTTTCATCCAGAGGCATAACTCTTGAGCTTGAAAAAGGTGTTAACGCATTTATACCAGCAGATAAAATTCCTGCAGGGTCAACATACAAAGCAGGAGACAGCGTAAATGCTGAAGTAACAGACGTTGACGCAAAAAAACGAGTTGTTGTAGTTTCCCCAATTGTTACAAAAACTTTCGTTGGCTACCGCTAACCTCAGAAATTATTAATTTGTTTGGAGCTTGGAATTTGCCTTCTGATCCTTTAATATACTTGTACAATGCCTAAGAACAAAGAAACTTCCTTCGTTTGCTCGTCTTGCGGATATGATTCACCAAAATGGTATGGAAAATGTCCAGAGTGTGGGGAATGGAACACAATGAAAGAGTTTAAGATTCCCCAAGGAGTAGTAGCGAAGGGAAAGGGATCAGTATCAGAGAGTGTTACTAAAATAGATGCAAAGAAGCTATCATCTATCAAAACCTCAACAGTAAGCCGTATGTCTACGGGCTTTTCAGAATTTGATCGTGTCTTGGGTGAGGAGAGCAAAGCAGGGATTGTTCCAGGTTCTGTAATTTTGCTTTCAGGAGATCCTGGAATAGGAAAATCAACGATACTTCTTCAAACTGCCCTAAACTTCTCACAAAAAGATAAGAAAGTTTTATACGTTACCGGAGAAGAGTCTGAAGCTCAGGTGACATTAAGAGCAGGGAGACTGGCAAAGAAAAAAAATCTGGCAGTTTATAACCTTTTTATACTCGCAACAGCCGATATTGATGCAGCCTTACTTCACGCAGAGCAGGAAGCGTATGATCTTGTGATAATTGACTCGATTCAAACTATGGAGAGTAGTAACCTTCCCGGGTATGCAGGCTCAATTCCACAGGTAAGGCATGCAACAGGACGTCTTGTAGTTTTCGCAAAGGCGACTAACATCCCGGTGATGCTAATTGGTCATGTAACAAAGGAGGGAATGGTTGCCGGGCCTCAAATGCTTGCCCACATGGTTGATACCGTTTTGTATCTTGAAGGCGAGAAAATGACCGGAGTAAGAATTCTTCGTTCGCTCAAAAATAGGTTTGGAGATACTTCTGAAGTTGGAATCTTTGCAATGGAAGAAAGCGGGATGGTAGAGGTAACAGACCTTTCAGAGCTATTTCTTGGAGGGGCAGCAGCATCTCCCGGATCGTGTATCGCAGTTATCATGGAAGGATCCAGGCCGATTCTTGTTGAGATACAGGCTCTAACTATTCCTTCTCATCTACCTTATCCCAGGCGTGTTGCAAGTGGAGTTTCAGAAAAGCGCTTGGAGCTTTTGCTGGCTATACTTCAAAAACATGGGAGGCTTCCACTGGACAAGTTTGATATTTTTGTAAATGTAGTAGGGGGATTTAAGATCAATGAAACAGCGGCAGACCTTGCTGTTTGCATGGCAATTGTAAGCTCATATAAAGGTAAATCTTTAGTTAAAACTGCAGCAATTGCAGAGTTGGGGTTATTAGGAGAGCTTAAGAAAGTAATTAACCTTGGAAAACGCGTGCAGGAAGCAAGAAAGTTTAAGTTTAGACTTATTACCTGGGAAACTGCAAAGACTCTGCAGGGTATTTTAAAAGATCTTTAATCTCTGCCTTTTAATACACAACTAGCCTCAAACCTGTGATATACTAGCTAATAGTACCGAGATTATACTCGGCTTTTTTAATTAATTTTATGGCTGAGCGAAAAACTGTAAAAACTAAAAAAAGTCCCAAAAAGAAAGTAAAAAAAATCAGCAGATCACAAATAGTTGATGTTGTTGAAATCCCCCGAGTTTCACGAACGGCTCTTGCTCGTCAAGCAGTTCAGGGATTATTTCTTCCACCAAAAGTTGTAGCTCAAATTGCCGAAGAAGTAGCAAAGGCTGTATATGACAGGGTTCCAGTACCCAGAAGAGCTCAGACTAAAAAAACAGCAAGCGAGAGACAAACAGGTTTTATCCTCGATACATCAGCCATTATTGACGGTAGAATTTTTGATTTAGCAAAGATTGGTGCATTTTTTGGAAACTTCATTTTACTCTCAGGAGTTTTAGACGAGTTAAAAAATATTGCGGATTCAAAAGATGATGCTAAAAGAGAGCGGGGGAGAAGAGCCTTGCGAAACTTAGACGACTTTAAACGATTTAAAGACGTAAAACTTATTTCAGTTCCAGATGAAGACACAAAAAAGCCTGTTGATGAGCGGATAATAGCCTATGCCAAGAAAAATGAAGGCAGGATTTTAACTTGTGACTTTAACCTCTCAAAAAAGGCAAGAATTACCGGGGCCGTATCAATAGACTTATACGAAATGGCAAACATTCTAAAGACCACCGCAGTTCCTGGCGAAGAATTCTTTGTCAAAGTCGTTCAAAGAGGTAAGGGAATGGGCCAGGGAGTAGGTTATCTTCCGGACGGAACAATGATTGTAGTTGAACAAGGGGAAAATCTGATAGATAAGACAGTAAAAGTGGTAGTCTCCCGCGTTATTGCAACAGATGCAGGCCGCATATTCTTCGGCAGAATGGTTAGTTAAAGCTTAGTCCCTCAAGTTTTTAAAATATCCTAAATTTTGTTTATTTATTTGGTCTTGTCAAGAGGTAAATAGATTTCACCCAAGTTATCCACATTTTTTTCAAGAAAAAAATTATATTGATTCTGCAATCTAATTTATTAATAATTAACTCTAGGACTACATCGAATTTGTATGAATTTTCTTATAGGTTGCGAGACACAGCTTCTTGTGCTATACTTTGGTTAATCTCTGAAAAAATAAAAATAATATGAACATTTTTGACTTTCACTTCATGAAAAAAGAGGCAAGAACCGCGAGGAAAAAATCCATTCTTGATTCGTATCAAGAGTCTTTAAATAAACTAGGTAGAGAACAGCTTAAGTCACTTTTGGAAAGAGGAATAGAGCTACAGCAAATGAGTCTGGCACATTAAATTGTGTTTGTTTCAGGTAGTTTAGGTTGGGCCTTAAACTTTTTGAAGTAAACATTTGCCGAAAGGCAAAAAAAGAGCATCGCTTTCGCTACTAGATGATAAGTTCTTTAAGTACGAAAAGCAATGCTCTTTTAGAAATTTCAAGTACATAATCTCTAGGCAGGGTGAGATTAGTACTTATGAGATAGAAAGTTATCACAAAAGTAAAAACTTTGTCAAGAAAAATTGACGAAGCTAAATAGAAAGAATTGGGTTGTAGAAACAATTCTTTTCACGAAACTTTTTTGTCTAAAAATATTCTCAACCTGTTTAGCTTCCGGGTTTTACGGAGAGTAGGAGTCTTGGGCAGGGATTCTTATTCTCCATAAAGTTCGGAAGTTTTTTTATTTTCAAATCCTCTTTGATCCTTTTCAATTTGCTACAATAAGTTAGATGAGAGGGAAAATTCTAATTACTGGTGCAGGAGGCTACATAGGTTCTATTGCCACATATTTATTTCTTGAAAAAGGATACTCCGTTGTTGCAGTTGATAATTTTACAACTGGCTTTGAAAAGCCATTGTCTATTCTCAAGGAAAAGTTTGGAGAGGGTGCACTTCGCGTTTATAAAATTAGTCTTCAAAATAATATTGAAGAAGTATTTAAAGCAGAGTCTGATATTGAGGCTGTAGTGCATTATGCTGCAAGCTGCTCAGTTGACGAGTCGATGAAGAATCCTCAGAAATATTTCGAGAACAATACGTTTGCAACTCAAAATCTTCTTTCCACAATGTTAAAACACGATGTTAACAAACTTATTTTTTCCTCAACCTGTGCAGTTTATGGAGAAGTACAAACTGTTCCTGTTGACGAGACCCATCCAACCAATCCGACAAACCCGTATGGAGCCTCAAAAAGAATGAGCGAACAGTTAATTGAGTGGTATGGAAAACTTCAGGGTTTGGAATATGTAATCCTTCGCTATTTTAATGTTTGCGGTGCATCAGAAGATTCACTAATAGGGGATTCAAAAGACCCTTCAGTCCATTTAGTTCAAAACGCTGTCCGGGGCGCTCTGGGAATTGAGACATTTCACCTCACATGCCCTGAAGTTGATACCCTAGACAAGACTCCAATTCGAGACTACGTAAATGTCATTGACTTAAATGATGCGCATGTTAAAGCCTTGGAGTATCTTCTTAACGGGGGAAAAAGTGAAACAATAAATATCGGAACTGGTAAGGGAAATTCTGTTTTAGAAATCGTATCTGAAGTTGAAAAGCAAACAGGAAAAAAACTGGAGTTATCCAAAGGTGAAACAAGACAGGGAGAATATGCCAAAATGGTAGCTGATATTAAAAAAGCTCAAGACTTATTGGGCTGGAGTCCAAAACATTCACTAGAGCAGAGTATTGCCTCATTAGTTTCGTGGTACGGAGCTCATCCTAACGGTTGGAAATAACGACTGATTAAGTATTCTTTTTTTAATAAAGGTTTTGTAGGTTTCAACTATTTTAGTCCAGTCATATTCTTTTTTTACCCAGGCTTTTAAATTATCAGAATAATATCTTCTTTTTCTTCTGCTCTCAATCAATGCTTCAAGATGATAGGTAATACTTTTTACAGTGGGCTTAGCAAGTATTCCAGTTTCAGGCGTAATTATTTCATTTGTTCCTCCCATGTCTGTTGCAATAACCGCACATCCAGAAGCTCCTGCTTCAAGTAGAACGTTAGGAAATCCCTCATGATGAAGAGAAGGATGAACCAGAATATCGGTATTTTTAAGAAGAGTTTTAACCATATCTTTTTCAAGTGTTCCTGGAAAGAAAATTCTCGAGGTTTTCTTTGCCGAAAGTTTTTTAAACAGTTCTCCGTTTCCTCCAAAGATAAAATAAACATTTTTGTGATTTTTGATAATGTTTTGAGCTGCTTGTAAAAGGATATGTGGACCTTTTGATGGAATCATGCGGCCTACAAAAGACACTACAATATCGTTTTTTGAAAACTTTCGATCAATTCCCGGAACATTTCTTTTATTTGGAGTATTTTTAGAGGCAAAGAATTTAGTATCCACACCGCCATAAATCACATCTGTTTGAACATGTGCAAGATCTTCAAGGAATGATTTTGTAGCACCGTTTGTGACAGTAACTCTGTCATATTGCTTGACAACCAGTGGTACGAGTAGGATGTCAATTAAGGATGACACAAGCATAACCAGCTTATTGTTGTGAACGGGATGAGCAGCACAGTGGTCGGTTAAAACAGATTTTGTGTTGTAGTGTTTTGCAACTGCAGGAACCCACCATGAATTTTCAAAAAACCTAGTATGCGAGTTTACAAAGTCATATCTATTTTTCTTAAACAGAGTCTGAATTGTTTTTTGAAGTTTAATATAATTTGGGATTGCAAATTGTCCCTTAAGAGGCTGAAAGCAGGGTACTCTGTAGATTGTAAACCCTCTATATTCTTCTACCTCAGGCATTTTATCTGTGTTATAGGTTAGAACATCAACTTTTACTTCAGGATCAGACTTCATCAGCTTTGCATATATTTCCTCTGCATATTGCTGACTTCCTCCCTTATGAGGGTAAAAATATGGTGTTACTAAAAGTATTCTCATAGTTAAATTCTTGAAACAGCTCTGGAAAGAAAATTAAAGTTAGGTTTAAGATCAAATTCGGGAAGATCAATATACTTTGCTCTCATTTTTATTATAAAAAACAAGTGATTAAATCCTGTTTTCCAAATATTTTGTTTGCTCACTCCGTTAAAACGAACTGAGTGAGAGATATGATACTCGGAAAACTTTATCTCTGGACTCATTAAGGCTGCTAGTTTAATTTCAGGTGAGAAATTCCAGTCTCCTGAGGTAATTTTTAACTTTCTTGCAGCTTCTTTTTTCATAACCCACATCCCGGTAAGAATATCTTTAATTGGGTAGTTATAAAGTATTGAAACCTGAAGATTTAATATTCTAACTCCAAGCTGTCTTGTTTGTGAAATTGCATGAGAGTTTGTTAACGGAAATCTTGCGCATGAAACAAAATCCATTCCGCCTCGTTCCATGTATCTAATAATCTCAGATATTTTTTCAATTGGATAAGTATTGTCTCCATCAAGAGTAACGATGATATCTCCCTTGGCTTGCTTCATTCCAGTCTGGTGAGCATATCCGTATCCAACGCCCTCAACTTGTCTTTTTTCAGTAAACACTTTAGCCCCTAAAGTCTTTGCAACAAACGCAGTATTATCAGTTGATGCATTATCAATAACTAGAACTTCGTCAATAAAAGCCGGAACCTTTTGAAGCATAGAATAGAGGGCTGCTTCCTCATTCCTACAGGGTATAATTAGTGATATTTTTTTATTGTGTAACATAGTTTAATTTTATCAAATACTATAGGTTAAGTCAAATTAAATTGAACCTAAATTATCTTGAAACCTCCACAACTGCTAGCGTACTGTTTTGATAGACAAGCTTAAACTTTTTAGAGGAGAGAAGTAATGAGTTAATTTGGCCAATATCTTCTAAAGTTAAGTCAGCCGGATACCACACGTTATAGTTAAAGGCGAGCTTGTCTTTTTGTGAGGCTTTTTGCCAGATAAAGTATCTTCCGGATAAAACTAAAAGCCTTTTACTCGAGCCTGTTTGAACAATCTTGTCATTTATCTTGTAGAGCTCAGAGATAGTTTCCGCAGGATTATTAGAAATTCCTGCATTTGTAAGCTTATTTCTTGAAGAGGTACTCATGTAAGCTCCTCCTTGGCTGTTAACACCGCTTAATGTTTCAAGAATGTTTTGAGTTGCGGGGTCTGAAATTAAAAGAGCAGAGCCATCTTTGTAGTTTTCTTTTATGTATTTTGCTGCAGATACTTCATTAGGTGAAATATGAGTAGTCTCTGATTGGTAATGTAGGATACCTTTCCAGATAAGCGCATTTGAGACAAAAATTATTCCTAAGAATATAATTAACGCAAGGTAAGAGAAAGCTTTAAAAATAGGATTTTTAATTCTTGAAAAAAGAAATGACAGTCCAATTCCCATAAAAAGTGTTACAAAAAATCCTGTTAAAACATAAAACTTCATAACGTAAGGAAGACCCAGAAGAACTACTGTTGAAAGAAGCAAGAGAAGAGCAGAGCTATAAATTAAGGCTTTCTTTTGTGTTTTTATTGCAGCCCAGATTCCAACTGGAAGAGTTAAAAGCATTAAATATCCATAAGCTTGTCTCATCGCAAGATACTTATCGGAAAGCGACAATGTAAACGCTGATGCCTCTCCGCCGTTTAAGAAGCCAAAAGGCAACGAAGGCGAGAAGATAACTGCAACTAAAGACAAAATTCCTGCAATTTCAATAAGACGAATTGAGCTAACTTTCTTTGAGATTTTGTCTTGATATCTATTAAACAAATAGAGCCCAAGATAAAGAGCAGAAGCTACAGTTCCAACAATGTAGTGGCTGAAAAGAATAAAGACACTTCCTAAAATTATTAAGGAAAACTTTATAGATTTTTCTTCACGAACTGACTTTAAAAGTTGAGAAATTAGAAGTATCCATACCACTGCAGTAAACGTTTGAGGGATAAAAAACAATGAGGTAAAGGAGATAGTCGAGTCAAAGATAAAAGCTGTTAAAATCGTCATTAGAACAGCAATTTCCTTATTGTTTGTAACCGCTTTACCAAATAAATATGATGCAAAAATCACAATTGCAAAATGAACAAATCCAATTGTTTTCCAGTATGAAAGTACAGGAGAGGAGACTATGGACTGAGAGTAGGAAACAAGAGTGTGAAAAAGAGTTGAGTATCCATCAAATCCAAAAGTATCAGACAAATGAGATGGAATTAGGCTAATATCCCCCTTAAGAATTGTGTTGACTAAGGTCTGATGCTCAAATAGATCCCAGTTAAAAGGATATGGACTATTAAATTGCCAGATAAAATAGACAATTGCAGCAAGAATAAAGCTTCCGGTAAACGGGAGAATATATTTTCTAATCTTAAAATCTTCTCTTGAAAGAAAAAAGTTTAAGGGAAGAAGGATAAACGATAGTACTCCGGCAGTTATCTGAAGAATCAAGCTTCCTGGAAGTGATAATCCAGAAAGATTAGAAAGGAAAAATCCTATAAATGCGAAAACGTAAAGCAAAACTGCCCCGGTTAAAAAGTAACTTATAAAAGGATAGACAGGATTTTTATGAATAAAAAACCTTACAAGTGGCCTTCCTATGAAAATAGGTAAAAGATAAAAAAGTATTACTGACAAAATTACTGTATTCATATGTTTTTAATTTCCTTTGGATTTTCAAAGGTAGAAATCTTAATAGAAGTTTTATATTTTCCGTTGCTTTTTACGGGAAGCTCTTCAATCTGAATTAGCTTTGCATTTCGGTTAATAGTTAGGTTCTGATTTTTGGATGCGTAAATTGCTACGACTCCGGCTACTTTAGGGCTATAAATATAAAGAGTTTTTCCGGGAACAGGAATTGTTAAATCGTTTAGTGAGGGAGTAAGAGTTACGCCATAGGCCTGTTTTAACAAGGCTAAAGTTTCCTCAGGTGCATAGGTGTAAAGATTTCCTTTTATGTCATAAATAAGATCACCAGAAGAAAAGGAGATTGTAGTTCCTAGTTTTTTAACAACAGTTTTTTTGGGAAGAGTAGTGGTTTTGGATATTATAACGCTGTTTTTGTTTACCTTAGTTTCGTAATCAATTGTTTTACTTGGTGCGTAGTAAGAGATTGAAGGAGTTACTATTCCAAAATAGTTGCCGACACTTTCATATATTCGAAGCACGCTTGGTTTCGCAAAAGAAGTTACAAATGAGTTATTAGCCAGCTCCTCCGAGTCAATTAAGCTATTTCTTGTATCATTTTCTGAAACAAAATAGTCGTTAAAAGGAGATATCGTGTAAAATTCACCTCTAAAGTTTTGATATAAGGATATTCCATTGTCGTAAGCTGCAACTTGTAATGGACCGACGGCAGAAACTGAAGAGTGTTCGGGTCTTAGCACTCCATAAGCAGCTCCTACAAGAAGCAGAACAAGAAGAATAAAAAATAAAATGCTTTTGAAAAATGATTTCATATTACTTTACTAAATCAGTCCAAATCCCAGTCCAATTTTTAACACCTTTTTGATATGCACAATCATGAGTCTCCTGTTCAAGCGGACGAATTTTCTTGGTTGTTTCGCTTACAACAATTTCTTGCTTGTAGTCCTGAGCACAGTCATGTACGGCTAAAACGTCGGTGTATCTGTTAAAGCTTTTAAGAGCATAAAATGAGACTACGCCGAAAGTTGCGATTCCAAAAGCAATTAGTATTAGCTTTGTTATATTCATATGTTTGTCATTTTCGTCTTGCCAATTCAGGAAGACTCATCAGTCCCGCTTAGCGGGAAAATGACAGGCATGTAGGAGTGGGAGAAAGTCTCGGGGGAGACTTGAAGGAATAAATCCAACTAAAATCTCACACGAGAACTACAATCCCTAACCGGAACAGTTTAATCGTAATACGATCCTTGGTCTCAATAGCAAAGCTACAGAGTAAGAATTGTATGGATTAAGTTCCAGTCACGTCCGCCTAGTGGAGGAGATTCACAGCATTACTGCTTGAACCCTAATATCGCTGCGCGATATTGTCAACCTCCAAACCCTGGCGGACCACGATTGCTACCTTGCGGCGGCGATCGTGATGGTAGGTACTTCTCCAAGCCGGTCATGGCGAGGAGTGTTAGTCGATGCCGCGGTTAGCGAGCGTCGACTGTGTTGATGTCCTTCGAACGATCGTACGGGCCGAACCAGACGTGACTCTCATGAGTCGGGGCTGCGGTGGTGTAATCCACACAGACGCTGGTTATCCCGTTGTCGGGAAGGATGATGGTGATGTCACCGCCGTCCGAAGTCGCCTGAGAAATGGACTTGCCGTCGTGAGTCATGACCGACACGATGCTGTTCGGAATGATCCGGACATTCATCGCTACGGGTAGAGACGGGTTGCCTCGGCTCAGGAATTGCTTCTTCAGGTCGATGCCATTCCAGTTGCTGGTCGTGAGATCTGCGAGGCACCACGAGATGTGGTTGGTATTGCCACGGTAGATCACTTCTCCAGGGTTCCCGAACGATGTCCAGAAACCTCCGCTGTTAGGCCCGATGTTCAAGGTGTTGAACCAGCTGTCCGCGCCGTCCCAGTTGGGAGCGTGGAAGAGGCTCATATTGAACACACGGTGGTTCCAGACGTCACGCTGCGCGTTGTCGATCTCGAGTTTGGTAAAGCCACTGTTGTCCAGATCGGTGCTCGGCGGAGCGGGAACTTGCCAGGCCTTGACGTTGCTCGGAGCGTTATTGACAACAGGTCCCGTCGGGGATGTGCCTGGTGTCTGGGCGCTCGGAGGCGTCTGGGTCGGCGGTGTCGACTGGGTCGGCGGTGTCGACTGGGTCGGCGAAACCGAAGGTGATACATTCGGTGCAGACGTCGGTGTCGAAACCGTGTTGTCGTCAGCCTTGGCGTCATCGAAAGTGCCCCATGAGAAGAGCCAGAATACGACGATCACCGCGACCAGCAGAGCTGTCAAAGCAGCTAACGCAACGAGAAATTGCGTAACGATGCTCGACGAGTGTGCCGGAGGGGCGACGACGACTGGAGGTGCCTGATAGGGCGCCACGGCGTTGTTGGGAAGTCCCGCGACAGCATTGAGCAGCGCAGCGCGCTTCTCTACGATCGTGGGAGGGCCACCGCCAGGCGCAGGGGGAACGACTAGATGCGTCGCCGTGATGACTGTGTCCATCTCAGCTTCGGTCCTAGCCATGTCATTCAGCCAAGCGCGGTATGCCTGGACGTTCATGCGTTGAGGTCTACGAAAGAGCCTCCGGAAAGAGTTGCGCACAGTATCGTCTCCTATCTGTGACAGACCAGGTAAGTCTTAGAAGCCAGCGGCTCCTTGAGCTACTCCCTATTTCTAGAGGTGCTCTCGATACGCCTATTACGGCGGTGAACGAATCACTGAATTTCTCCTTAGTCGGGTGTTTGAATCGACTGAATTTATCACGTCCGTTTCCTAGTTGTGGATTAACTCGCCTGTGAGCAGGAAGTGAACTACTTGCACTATTGCTAGTATCAAGATAGTTACTAAGCCTACCACTAGGGAGCCAAAATCATCCTCGCCGGATCCGGAGCCATGATCTGACATGATTCCTCCTTGTTCAGACTAGGTCTGTTTGTCGCTGATTGCTTCTAGAACTTCTCGTCCGAGACGCTCGTAGTCTTTCTGTTTACGCAGTTTGCGCGGTTGAGTTCGACCTTGGTGTTTAGCCATGGCTTGCGCGATTGCGTGTGCGAGCGTTTTCTCGGGCGGATCTAGTGTCATTGGAATTTCCTTTCTACTGTTTGTTTCCTCAATAAGGACCCCATACAGCGCGTCGTGTCTCTCCTCACAACGCGCTAGATAGGGCCCCTACTTTGGAAAGTAAGTACCTATAAAATTTCCTACATGCCTTGTTAAAGAACAATATCACTTGAGCCTAAAATCTAATAATGCAAAGTATATTAGACTGGATCAAATAATCATTTCCTATGCCTAAACGGCATAAAAACCCTTCTTTTAGTCAAGGCATGCAAAATGCGCCTTTGTAAAAGGTAGGGGAGAGAGATTCTGTTGGTCGTTGGATTGTCTGGGAAATGTGGAGTGTTGTTCTGGAAGAGACAAAACCGCTCTCTCCGACCTTTAATGGTGGAGTAGCTTAGAGGCCAGCTTTTCTTCTGAGATATAAACCTGCAGCTCCTAAAGGAGGGAGGACTACTAAAGCTAAAGCTTCAGGTCCTGTATTAGGAATGTTTTTAGAAGGAACTTGAGGCTGAATAGTTACACCTTTTTGAATACAAACCTGTGCATTATCTTCTGCAGTAACACCTGTGCTATCAACTGCTCGAGCAACGTTAGTTACACAAATTACTGATTCTGAAGGAAGGCTAGAAGCATCTGAAACTTTAGTAACTATAGTTAAATCCTTTGATTCCCCAGCCTTAAGAGTTAGGGTGTTTGTTACTTTCTTTCCATTTGAGTCAAAAGTTCCACCGCTTACAAAATTAAGGTAGTTAGGAAGGATATCTGAGACTGTTAATGTAACTTCCTTATCTCCAGTATTTTGAACTGTGAGCTTGAAGTTTACATTCTGTCCAGGATTAAACTTTTCATCATTCGCAGAAAGGTTATCTACGAATTCTCCGCCTTTGGTAGGTTTTTGAACCTTTTTATCAATATTAAATTTTACTGAAGGGTTACATACCTCTCCACCACCGTAAATTACTTGACAGTTAGAGTATGAACCTGCACCAAAAGCAAGGCTTGCTGAGCCCACTAATAGAAGGGAAGAAGTTAAAGTTATTTTAGAAAGTTTTGAAAAATTCATGTTACGAAAGTTAAATAAAAGACTATTTAATTAAGTCTTTTTACGATTCAGGGATTGTATCATAAGGAAAGGACCATGTCAAGTACTATCGGATAGTATATAGTAATTTATACATTAAAGAGTTGTAGCGGGGCTTGACAAGAGTATTGGGGCGTGATTTAATACAGTTAGTCTTCAGATTCTGACAGTACTCAGCACGCACCTTTTCCAAGATGAAAACAATTTGAGCCTGAATTTGTGATTACAAGCCCGATAATCTTGGACGTATATCTCATAAGTATAAACTCTGAACTCTAAATTCATTTATGCCAGCCGCTAAAAAAACAACAGCACGTAAAGCAGACTCAATCGAGCCTGAAGTAACCGAAGAGGTAAAAGAGGCCCCTGAAGCAGAAGTTCGGGTTTCGGCCTCAGAACCTCCGGTTATTGAAGACAGGAAGTACGAGCCCTCTCCAGCCACCACCTTTAGTCCATCTGAGCGTGAAGAGGGTACAGAGGTAGTCTCAGGCATACTCGACATCCAACATGAGGGACATGGCTTCCTTCGACCTAAATTTAGGCCATCTGACCACGATATCTATATCTCAGCCTCACAAATACGCCGATTCTGGCTAAGACCTGGCGATATGGTTGAGGGAGTAGGCAGACCACCAAAGGACAATGAGCGATATTTTGGCCTGCTTAAGATAAGCAGGGTTAATGGAGTAGACGCTGAAAAGTCCACAAAACGACCTTATTTTGAGGATTTGACCCCTATTTACCCAAATACTCAGATCAAGCTTGCGACCAAGAAACAGCCTCTATCAACACGCATAATTGACCTTGTTGCACCAATAGGTTTTGGGCAAAGAGGAATGATCGTTTCACCGCCAAAAGCAGGTAAAACCACTATTTTAAAAGATATTGCCCAAGGCATTATCAATAACTTCCCAGACGTTCATCTTATGGCTGTTTTGATAGGAGAGAGACCAGAAGAGGTAACCGATATTGCACGTTCAGTAAAAGGAGACGTAGTAGCCTCAAACTTTGACGAATCTCCCGAAATTCAAACTAGGGTAGCTGAGATAGCTTTGGATCGTGCGAAAAGACTAGTTGAAAACGGAGTACACGTTGTAATTCTACTTGATTCTATAACGAGGCTGGCTCGTGCCTACAACCTTTCAATCGAGCCTTCTGGCCGAACGCTTTCAGGAGGATATGATCCTGCAGCCTTGTATCCTACTAAAAAGTTTTTTGGAGCAGCTAGAAACTGTGAAGATGGAGGATCGCTTACTATAATAGGTACAGCCCTTGTTGAAACAGGCTCAAGGCTAGATGACTTGGTATTTGAAGAGTTTAAAGGAACAGGAAACATGGAGCTTCATCTTGATCGAAGACTTGCCGAGCGCAGAGTATTCCCAGCCATAAATGTTGAGAAATCAGGAACACGTCAGGAAGAGCTTCTTATGCCTGAGGACAAGCTAAAGAAGGTTGTTATGATGAGACGTATGGTAGATGTGTTAAATCCAGATGAGAGAACAGAGGTTCTTATTGAAAGACTGGTTAAAACAGAAGACAACGACGAATTTTTAATGGGTCTTGGAAAAGACTAATATCCCCTTTATTGCAAGAATCCGAGAGGATTTAGATTCCCCCCTGAAGAGTGTATTTCAAAATGCAAATGTGGTCCAGTCGTTCTTCCTGTAAGACCTACCCATCCTACAACTGTTTTTCCTGCTACAACGCGGTCACCGGCTGAGACATTTAGCGACATCATATGAGCGTAAAGGGTGCCATACCCATTGTCTCCTGATATGACAACATGAATTCCATAACCGCCGTTCCATCCTCCAGAGAAGGCCTGAGCTACGGTTCCGCTTTGTGCTGCAAGAATAGGTGTTCCGACTGGGGCTCCTAGATCAACTCCAGGATGATACCAAGAGAAGGATTGATTTAAAGTTCCATGAATGGGCCATGTAAAACCTGCACCAGTAACTGTTACAGGCCCACTTGCTATATAAGTTTGCTTTACATATTGAGGTCTGACCTGTTCTTCAGGCTTAACTCCATCAGGAACAATGACAATTTGACCTGTAACAAGCGAGAATGTTTGTGGGTTTGCAAAATCATTGAAAGGAAAATCTACAACAGCCTGAGCATCAACCCCGTACTTTTTTGCTATAGTATAGACCGTATCTCCGGAAGAAACCTTATGAGCAATACCTGTTACAGGCAGGATTTCAAGACTTTCTCCTATGGAAATATCATCTGAGGCAAGATCATTCTGCCATTTTATGGTGTCTTCGGAAATGCCAAACTTCTTTGCAATAGTTGAAATTGTGTCTCCCTTTTGTACGGTGTAGGTAATTATCTTGTCTCTTAATCCAACCGTACTTTGAGTTTGAAATACGTTGTCTTGAGTGAGTGTTAATGAGGCAGGGGACTGTTCTTGTGCAAATGAGAGTAGATCTTTATTGCTTCCAAATAGTTGTGAGTCTGAAATAAAAGGAGATATTAAAACACCGATAGTAAGAATAACCATTATTGAAAGATGGAGAAAGAATCTATTTCTCTTACCTCGTTTAATTAAAACGCCCTTAACAACGGCGTTTTTTCTAGTTTCAAAAGCCCCGGAGGCAAAAATGAGCTTGTCCTGGATGTAAATCTGGAAGAATTTAACAAAAGACTCAGACTCTTTAAAAAGGAATTTAAATCCTTTTTTCAACTGTTTTACCGACGGGAATGATATCGCATTCTTCATATCTTTCGGGGAACAGGAACTACTTTAGCAAAAAAAGACGTGCTAAGTCAAATCTAAACCTATGGAGTAGGAGTAGCTTTTCCAGGCGTAGGTGTTGCAACTGCTCCTGCTGGAGGTGGTGAAACTTTTACTTGCTGTGTAGATGTTGGAACTGGCCCGGTAGGTGCTGTTAGCCCTAATGGAGGCTGATTTGCAGCATTCCCTGCAGCGTTATTTGTTTGTCCTGTTGCGGCTTGCCCAGCTTTCTTGGTCAAAGCATCAATCTCGTCTTGAAGCCTCTTTTTATCATTTCCTGGTGTAAGAAGTGAGAGGGCTGACTGGTAAGCTGTAAGAGCATTTTCATTGTCACCTTTTGCCTCATATGCGTGTCCAAGGTTGTAGTATGCGTTTGCAAAGTCTGGTTTGAGTCTGATTGCTTCTGCGAACTGAGTCTGAGCTGCATCAAATTGGCTTAGCTGATAATATATTCCTCCAAGCTCAATTCTTAAGAGAGGGTTTGATGGATCAAGAGCGATTGCTTGATTCATCGTAGCTATAGCAAACTGATCAGCATTTTGTCCTACTCCGATTAAGTTTCTATAGATTGATGCAAGATTCTCCCAGTTTACTGCAGTTACTGGAGCAAGTGCTACTGCTGTTCGGCCGTTGTTTACAGACTGCTGTAGGAGCTGAGAAACAGTCTGCTGAACCTGTGGGGATGCTTTACCATCCTTAGGAACGCTTTGAGAAATTGTTGAAGCAAGGCCAAGGTTAAGTTGAGAGAACAAGCGATAGTAGTCGCTTCTGTATGGGAATTGAATCAAAGCATCTTTCTGTAAGTCATAGACTGCTTTTCCATTTGTTCTAAGTTCAGGAGAGTAGGATTTTGCAAATTTTGCATCTGCAAAGTAAAGATTTGCTGCAAGATAAGATGTGTATCCGGCAACTATAAGGATTACTAGAGCAAGAATTCCAGGTAGAATAACGCTGTCTTTCTTGTATCTTCTGTCTGGATCTGATGTTTCTTCCATTGATACAAAGCCATCTTTAAGGGCTACGAGTGAAAGTCTAACGGAATCAACTCTTTTGTCTGAAGTAAGGTAAAGCATTGATGTGTAGATTCCGATAAGTACAAAGAGTAGGAATACTTCAACTAATGAGAATGGCAGGAAGAATGAAAGGATAAGAACTGTAACTATGCCTAGATATACGGGTCCTGAATTCTTTGCTCTTGTTTTGAGTACTCTATAGATAATAAATAGGTATGATAGGAATCCAAGTAACCCTACGGTTGACAATAATTCGAGCGCAAAGGAAGAGGAATAGGTAAATTGGTAGTTCCATAGTTGTGGGTTTGAATTTATGGTTGGGAACTTGAATCGTGTGTAGTCGGAAAGGAATGTTCCATAACCGGATCCGAAAGGAAGTGCAACTAGGAAACGGCTTGAGTCTTGGCTGATTGCAGCTGTTGCGATTTGGAATCCATATGTGTATGGAAGTAGGGTAGGTTTAGTTGGTACAGTCAAGATTTGATAGAGAATTAGACCTACTCCGATAAGAAATACTACACCTGATGCCATTATAAACATTTGATCATAGCCCATTTTGGAACGTCGGCTTTTAAGATCAGTCATAGCTGCAAAACCGCAGATTATAAGTAGTGGAAGTAAGTACAAAACGTGCTGAATCGGAGAACCAAAGGTTGTAAAGTATCTATTCTGGGTTGCAGAGATAGGGATAATGTAAATCTGGAAGAAGTACAGAACAGAGAGAACAGTAGAAATAACTGCACCCAATAGCAAGCTTCCCCCAACTAATAAAAAGTCACGTCTGTCAGATACTGCCTGGACTAGAACAAAAAACATGATGAAGCATGCTACAACCGGAATGCTGATTGCAAGAGAGTCATACATGTTTCTTGAAAGAAGTGATGAAGCAACTATTATTACTGTAAAAATTCCCAAAGGTAGAGTGAAAGGATTAGTCTTTAGAACTATCTTTTTCTGAAGAGTGGCAATTACTGCCCAAATAAATAAAAGTAAAGATGCGGCAATAACGATAAATACTTGTCTAGGTAGAGTGAAAGGGTCAGTGTTTACTGTAGTAAATATAAGAGGAAGTGCAAATAAAGTTATGCAGAGTACTGCAAGAATAACTTTTCTTAAAACATTGATAACGCTTTTAGTGTCCATGATTAATTCTTTATCAAATTTAGCAACCCTGGCGTATAATGTCAAGGATAAAAACGTAAGAAAATAAAAATTGCTGTTTTTAGCCTCGTTTTTTTACTTTTTGCTAAACAAATTTATATTGTCAGTTAACAATTAGCCAATTAAATAATATGTTTTCAGAACTAATTTGCGATACCCCAACTGTGAATGATCCAACAGGACCGTCTGAAGTGTTAGGTGTTTGTCTCATTAGATATAGCACGTTGTTATTTGTGTTTTGTGCAGGACTAATATATATAAGAGATTTATCGGTAACTTGAGGGTTATATATTGTCAGTTCATGGGTGTTTGCATTAAGAATAGCAGTTCCTGCAGAAGAAGAGGCAGTGGCAGTAAATCCTCCTGATGCTTGTGCTTGTCCAACTAAGCTTAAATTGAGCTTTGCAAATGTTCCCGATCCAGAAGCTTCTACGTCTCCTTTTTGTGAAACAGACATAACTGCGCTACCGCTTGAATTGGTTACCTTAAGATCGTTATTACCCAAAGGAGATACAACATTAGTTAGCAATTTTCCTTTGACCGAAAGATTTTTAGCAAACACTGCATCTTGATTAACAGTTAGTCTCCCATCAGACTCGATTCTTATTTCACCGGCAAGAAATGAAACAGCACCTTGCCTTAAGGGTTGAATTGCAAGCTCAGTTCCCAGAGTGTTAATTGAGTTTTGAGAGAACACGAATGTAGTTCCAATTGAGAGCTGATCCATAACGGATAAATCACCAAAGGTAGAAGCACCTAGAGATAGTAGGCCTTCATAAAAAGTGCCAAACTGAGCAGAAACTGATGCTTGAGCAAGAGTTGGTCCAAGATTAGGTAGAGGTGCGTTTTGAACTGGTTTTGATGCGGCGATTTGAGCTGCTATGCTTGAAACCTTCTCATCTAACCCTTCAATATTTTCTGCAACTAAGTTTTTAGCTCTAATTGTTCCTGAAACTGTAGCATCTGTCGTATTAACTCCTGCAGATGAGAGATTGCCTGAAAAACTTGCATTTCCGGATGCGTCAATATCTGCAACCTGTTTCCCTTCAGAATTATTTACGATAACAGCTGAATCAGATGCGGGCAAATCAACCGTGAGATTTTTTTCGTTTTTAGGTGATATATGGTTTACTGCAATTTTCTCAGCGCTTATAAGAGGGGAGACTATTTGTGAAGCGGTTAACTTGTCGCTTACTGTAAGGTTTGAAATGCGTGCTGCCCCAGCATATAAAGTGTTTGTGGCTATTGCTCCTGCAATTATTGATCCAGCCTTTATTTTGCCCACAGCCAGAGCTGATAATGCCTCAACCTCTTTTGCAACTCTTCCTCCGACGATTACAACATCGTTTGTAGTAGACAACGCGTCCATTGCTGAAGCTAAACTTGAATCAAGAGAGTTTATTGAGGCTGGATCTTCATGCGTGACGCTTGCAGACTGAACTGATGCGATTATATCATCTGACCTTGACCAAGAAAGCTGAGACAAGGCCATAACCTTTCCTATATATAAGTAGTCTACCGCTGTTAATCCATATTCCTGAAGTTGGGTTCTTGTTAAGGGATCAAATGAGGCAACTGATATTTTGAAACATGGGTGTGAAGAGTTTTTTCCATCATCATCTGGCCATTTGATGCTCTCCAGAGATACTGCTGTTGAGCATGAATTGGAGTCAGGGTTAAATGACTCAAGAGTTTTCCCTACTGTAGCTCCGCTTCCTGAGAGTTTCATGCCAACACCGCTTATAGGAGATGAGGATACAAAGTCTCCAGCCTTTATTTGTCCGTTTACTGACGTAACAATGACCGGTACGCGACCTGAGAGGGCAAGAGGAATCGCATCGGATGATTGAAGTCCAATTGTGATTTTTGGTCTTGTTGAAACTATTCCTGCAACTTTGGTGTCGTTTGCAAGAGTTGACTTAGTCAGAGTTCCATCAGAAGAGATGCTGACAATAGAGCCAGGTGCAGGTCGGAAACCAGAAAATACTGTCCATTCTGCAAGATCTGCTGCATCATCTGTATCGGCTCCCTGTCCGAGTAGGTGCCAAACTCCGTTACTTCTAATAAGTGTATAATGATTAATCAAATTAGCTGAAAATGTATCATTATTCGTGGAAATAGTTTTTATAGGTACCCCATTGATATCTATCTTAATAGTTTGATCGTGTGGTAGAGTAGTAGAACCTTTTGAGATCTTTGTGTAAAGGTAAGCAAACGTTCCGTCTGTATTTGGTAAGCCTACAATATTATAAGTAGTAGTCGTTGATGCTTCTGCTGTGCCGGTGCTTTTCTCCAGATCGTAAATAAGCGCATGGTTTTCTCTAATTACAGTTTGAGTTGCAGCTCCGTCACTATAAAAGTCTACATTTCCTCCCCAGCTTCCGTTTACATCTAGATTTCTAGATGGAGAAGATGTGTTTACTCCTACATTTCCGCCAGCTGAAGCCAGCAATACATTTTTCGTGCTTCCTCCTCCGATATTTAAATCCTGATTGTTACCCTCAATACTATTTGAAGAAATGATAAGTCCTTGTCCTACTCTAAAGGATGGTGTGCCGCTATTCATGTTGACAAAAGCAAACCTTGCGCTGCCTGTTGCAGTTGATCCGAGGACAATATCCATAGTGCTGTTTGTTGGAGTGAGTACACCGTTAACTTCCGAAAGAAATCCGCATGAGCTCCAGAGCGGCGCGGCATATCCATTTGTGATTAAGCATTGGCCCGCAGTTCCTGGCCTTAAATGTCCGTATGAAGTTGTGCTTGTTGAGTAAAGGATTTCGCCTGGAGTTGCAGGAGTAATATCGGCTCCAAATCCTCCGAACCCTGTTCCTATCGGACTTCCAGCCCAAATACCTTTGATAATAGTTCCCTGGCTGTCTACAATAAACCTTGCACTTCCCGCAGCAGAAGCCACCAGAAGTGGGCCTCCATTATCTTGATTAATAGAAAATGCCGGAGTTGCGCTGGTAGTTGCATTAATCTGAACACTGCCTTCTGTTGAGATAACTCCCATAGAATTTATAATGGGCTGTTGAAGGTCAATTCTTCCATTACCTGATGGATTAATTACTACGTTGCCTCCGCTTCCCGCATTCGTGGTTAGCAAGACAGTGTTCCCTGATAGTGTAAATTGTCCTCCGGTAGCTGTGAATACAGGGTTTGCCTCACCGCCTATTGAAAGGACACCGCTAGCATCAAGTGCAAGCAGGACATTGGTTTGTTTATCAGATGTAGTAATTGGTTCATAGCCCTGGACATCGCCTGAGGATTTGGCATAAGGAACGCCAATCTGCTGTCTTGGAGATAATTCCTCTTCATTCCCAACTGTTATCCCTAGATATAGAGGGGTATTGCTTTCAAAAAGAGAATCAGGAATCATAGTTTTATTTCCTATTACTACAGTTATGTTTCCATTCTCATCAGGTTTAATACTGTTTTGAACTTCCTGCCAGGCTAGAGCGCTTCCGCTAGCTGTGGGGTTAGTATACAGACCTAGTCTTAAGTCAGTCGACTCCTTTAATGGTTGGTTATTTTTGTCTAGTAAACGACCTTTAAATACAAATGTCCTTTGAAGAGTATTTTTTGCCTGTATGTCTGTGGCATTGGCGTTACCTAACGTATTGTGATAAAGATACAGACCGGCTCCAGCAGCAACTAAAACCAGAATTCCAAAATGCATGTAATGAACAAATGGGTAGCTATGATATCTTTTGTACCATTCCGGTCTAGTGTGACGCATATTGAATATAATCTTTTTATGCAGGGGGAATTCTGAGGTTGATACACTGTACGGAGCATAGAACTCTTTCTTTATATTCTTGCCTGCAAGCCCCTGGATCATTTGATCAACCGGCTGAGGTTTGATAGCTCCATCGGCTGAAAATGCTTTCCTAAGTCTCGAGGTGATAATCTTGGCAGAAATCATGTCTGCTGCCTTATCTTCAAGCATAAAATATGGCTTTGTTAGTTTTTGAACGAGTCTAACTGGGGGTATTTTTGAGTATGGCTTTTCTTCATGATCTACAGCCAGTTCGTGAAGGGCAAGTACCTCTTCAGGTCTCGTGTTTATATTATTCGGGGTACCGATTGTTGTATCTAAGCTATGCTGTGCTTTAAGGAACTGGATATATCTTCTTAGACTGGAAAGTTTTCTGTTGATTGAGCGAGGGGAAAGAGAGAGTGACTGTTCCAGACGTCTTGTGTACTCAGAAATGATATCAAGATTTAAAACAGGAGGCATTACGACCGAAACACTTCTCACACTTTCTTCATACCATTTACTAAAGGAACGAATGTCATTGATATAGTACTTTATAGTAAGATCACTTGAGGAATTTTCATAAAGAAAGTTTTTAAAGTCTTTAAGCTTCCAGGGGTCAACCGTAAGTTCAGCGGGAGGCAGGGTGAATGGATTCTCATCAATTAATCCCTCGGTTGTTAGGTATGCGGTAAAGGACCTCAGGCTGGAAAGATGCCTCTTTGATGATTTGAACGCATAAGTTTGGTTATTCTCCGTTGGGGACTCAAGATAGAGCTGGTAGGCTGAAATTGTCGATTTAGTTAATAAATCGGGCTGAAACTGTTCCCCTTCGGTATTAGCAAACCAAGCGACAAACTGATTAATATCCGAAAGATAGTTCTTAACAGTAAGTTTGGAGTGAGTTTTCTCCAAAGAAGATTTATAGTTGGCGATAAGTTCAAATATATCCATTGGGCAAAAGCAGTTTTCACGGTTGTGAAAATGCTTAAATAAATTCTATCTCCGCAGATCTCTCCTAGCCTCGAAATTATACCGATTATACTGATTATATCCGCAGTATTTAAAGTTATTACATTACCCTTGAGGCTGTCAAGGCTCAATCAAATTATTTGATATATTAATATATAGTTAAGTTTGACCAAAATGATTTTTTGTTGTTTGTGAAAAGATGAGTCTAAAAAGGTGCATATTTGGCATTTCACGGAAGAATTGAAGCTAAATTAAAATAAGCACCAACAATATATCTAAATAAATCAATAGATGTCATTCTCCAAGGCTAAAATAGATTTTGAATTTTTATTATTAACGATTTTAATTACTTTAGAGTTAATTTTAACGACTTGTTTTACCAAAATTAGACGCATGCTGACGATTGATGTGAGCTCAGCAGAAATGATTTAGTAAATGAAATTATCAACCAATATCTAGATCTGATAACTTTACAAATATGCTAAAAAGTTTGATTCAAAGACCTAATATGTAGAATTGAAGCTAAAGGAAGAGCTGAAAATTCTATTGCGAACTAAAATTAAGCTTCTTCAAAGTCCTGAAGATAATGTTTAAAATGACAATTAGAACAAGAGTAATCATTAGTAAAAGGAGTAAGGGGATACCAAGAAAGTGGGTTTCGGAAACTGCAGAATTTGTCTTATCAAAACTGACAACGGCTTTTGCTGTATATAGGCCTAGCAGAAACTTTTCATTCCATTCGATACTGCTTGAGGCTCCATGCGGTAATTCTGGTGACATAATTCGTGCTTCTCCAGACAGAATAGTTGTTGTCTTTAACGGGATCTGACCGGCTCTGTTACCTAAAAGATCATATACAGAGATTGTGCCCGAAACTGTGGTGTAGCTATCTCCGGTGTTTGTTACTACCAGACTCATGCGCATAGGTCCACTAAACACTATTGCAGGAGCCTTAAATTCGGTAATTATACCGTTGCTTTCCAGCTTTGATCCTGTGGAAACAAGTACGTTTGCAGCTACGCCGGAAGCTACCTGAGAAAGGGTGTCATCCGATTTCCCCTCAGCAATCTTGTTCATGGCTATAACAGAAAAGTAATTGTCTTGTGTCTTTGAGGGTGATTTAAAGCTGATGGTAAGATTTTTTGTTTCATTAGGATATAGACTGATACTTTTTACAGGCTTACTGTCATCAAGTACAGTGACTGTTTGAATGAAGTCGGATTCATTCTTGGGGATATCTTTTGAGGAGTAGTAGGAGATAGAGTAGCTGTTATTCTCGGAGCCTTTAAAAGGTCTGAGTACAATATCTAAATCTTGCTTTGTATCAGACTCATTTATTACCGCAACAGGCACGTTTACCGTAGCGTTATAATTACTTCTGACTCTTATAAGCGGCGGGTATATACCAATAGAACTTTTCTTGGCTAATGCTTCTGAGGCCGATGTGGTCAAGAGAATAGGTAGAGTGAGAGCTATTTTTGTTCTTCCCATACTCTACAGTCTAATATAGGATTAAAAGAAATAAAAGCCCTAATGTTATAAGTAGAAAAACGTGCCTGGAAATTAGAAAAATTTTAGTAAATGGCAGATTTGAGGTAATCCTTGAATAATAAGGAAGAGATAAATATCAAATATATCAAAAGATATCATTTAATTTATGGGCCTGTGATTACTTAAAATATCACTGTAAGAACGAAATTGCTAACAATAAAATAATGCTGTTTTGATTGATTCTACGTTATTTTTTAGCTGTTAGGCACATACAGCTTGAGGCTGATAAATTTGTAGGGTGGTTAGAGAGAGCCTGCGGTAATATAGTATATTATATTTTGATACGCTTTATCTGGTTGGATTCCCGCAACGTTTAATTTGTAGGATACTATTGAATCTGACCTGTTTGTAGCTTCAATCATGGTAACTGAACTTTCTCCTGCGGCATCATTGGGAAAACGTTTATATTGATCCTTCTCAAACCCATTTGTACACCCTGAGCCACTTACACTATCGCATCTGTAGCCATAACCATACGTAAGAGGGTTATCCCATACATCAGAGAGTATTTGAGTGCAGTTTCCAGTATCGCACGAAGTATCTGGAATAAGTGAGTCCCCATTTTTTAATCCATGGTTTTCTGAGACGACAACCTGATAGCCATGATCTGTGCCTGGTATCACTCTAATGGATTGAGTGCGAATCAGAGGCTCCCCAGGCACAATTTTACCAAAGTTGAGACTGTCGCTTGATATAGAGGAGACTAATGGCTTATATCCCGTGTCGTCATCGTAAGACAAATAGGCAACAAAATTGTCTCCGGATATAACTCTGTTTGAGTGGCTAACTTCATCTGGTTGCTCTTCTACCTTTTGAGCTTGTTGTGTGGGGGTAGGTTCGTTTGGGTCGTTATTGATGTCAAAAGTATGAGAAGAGTTGCTCATTGACTGTGCGTATGCGGGAATAGCTAGTATGAGAAGCCCGATAATGGGAAGCAAAAATTTCATATTAAGAAGATTCTTTTTGAAGCTCTTTGGCTTCCTCAATTATTTCCTCAGCCTTTTTTAGTCTTTCATTCTTATCTTTACTTTTTAGCATTTCCTCAGCCTCTTCGATAATTGATTTTGCACTTACCTTAACTTTCTCCTGAAGCTTTTCACGCCTCTTATATTCGCGCCCAAAGAAGAAAGCGATCGGAGCCAGGAATAGGAGCGACAAAAGCTTTAAGCTGTTTCCAAATAAATCGTCTTGTATTGCCTGAGGGAAAAATACTCCTGCCAGACAAAGTAGGAAGAAAAAGATCATAACGGGTTCAAATATGAATGCCAGTCCGAAGAAGACAAAGTATGTCAGGAAAAAGATAGGGGATCGAATTCCCCCCGTTAAAAAGACTACTAGAAGAACGAACGCAATAATCACGAATACTTCCTTACTGCTGCCGACAAATACCTCTTGGCCTCGGCGTTTCCTTCTCATTATAAAAGCATAGATAAGCGATATTACTGCTATTAATATAAGAATTGCTGGAATGAAGCCGGCAACCGGAGTGTAAACTATAATAAAAACTAACAAAGTAGATAAAACTAATACAGCACTTTGCTTTAAATATTTCATTTATTTGATTATAGCAGGTGGAATCAATAGTATATGTAGAAATATTGTCAACCATGATATACTTGAGAGCAGAGATCGTAGTTTTAATCTATGAACAATAAGCAAGCAAAAATTGAATTCAAACCAGGAGATTTTGAAACTAAATGGCAGAAGAAGTGGGAGAGTGACAAGCTATTCTCTCCCAGTCTCGATAAAGCCTCAAACCCATATTTTAACCTGATGATGTTTCCTTACCCATCAGCCGAAGGATTGCATGTTGGAAATATGTATGCTTTCACCGGTGCAGACGTTTATGGAAGATTTAACAGGATGCAGGGGAAGGATGTCTTTGAGCCCATAGGGCTTGATGGGTTCGGTATTCATTCAGAAAACTATGCTCTAAAGCTTGGCAAGCATCCTATCGAGCAGGCAAAAGTGACTCAGGAGAACTACTATAGACAATTAAGAAGTATTGGAAACTCCTTTGATTGGTCAAGAACCTTAGAGACATATGATCCAGTTTATTATAGATGGACACAGTGGTTATTTGTTAAATTGTTCCAGGCAGGCCTGGCTTATAGAAAGAAAGCTGAAGTTAACTGGTGCCCTAAGGATCTAACCGTATTATCAGATGAACAGGTTATTGACGGATGCTGTGAAAGGTGCGGGAGTAAAGTGGAGAAAAGAAATCTTGAACAATGGTTTTTCAAGATAACAAAATATGCAGATCGTCTTTTAAATAATATAGATAGTTTGGACTGGAGCGAGAAAGTAAAAACCGCTCAGAGAAATTGGATTGGCAGGTCAGAAGGTTCTGTGATAGATTTTTTGATTGATGGAAAGTCTCGATTTATCAACCTCCACGGATTTACAGGCTCAGGACAAAAAAACTTCTTTCCATGGTTAAAAAAAGAACTTGAGGCTAAAGGACACGAAGTGATAACTCCTGAACTTCCGGATACTAATGAAGGCAACGTAGAAAAACAAGTACAGTATGTTATAGATAATTATACTTTTGATTCAGATACTGTTGTTCTAGGGCACAGTTTAGGCAGTGTAGTAGCTCTTAAGATCCTAGAAAGAATAAATACGCCAATTAAGAGGTTAGTTCTTGCAGCTGGGTTTGCTCAGCCTGGATTTTTAGATCACGAGAGACCATTTGAGAAAACAACTAAATGGGAATTTGACTTTGAAAAGATTAAGAAAAATGTACGCGAAGTTGTATTGTTGAGAGCAGAAAATGATAGTGCTGTTCCGAGGGAAAGGATGGAATATATTCAGCAAAAAATAGGTGGGAATATAGTAGATTTTACAGCAGAGCAAGACCACATAACAGGAGACAAAGAGCCTACGGTTCTTAAGAACATTCTACCCGGTATAAAAGTGTTTACAACTCGACCTGACACCTTGTATGGGGCAACATTCATGGTGCTTTCCCCAGATCACCCAATTGCAACTGGAATCAAAGATCCTGAAGTTCAGGAGTATATAAAAAACACCAAGAAAAAATCGTCCAACAGTAATCCTGATGAATCTAAGGACAAAACTGGAGTTTTCTCAACAATTTATGTCATAAACCCAGTTACTGGTAAAAAGCTTCCAGTATGGATCTCAGATTATGTGTTAATGGAATATGGAACGGGTGCGATAATGGCTGTTCCCGCGCATGACGCCAGAGATTATGATTTCGCAAAAGCTCATGACTTACCAATAATACAGGTAATAGAGGGAAATGATAGCGATATCTCTAATAAGCCGTATGTAGGAGCAGGAAAGATAATAAATTCAGAAGACTGGAACGGTTATGAAGTACCTAGAGACTTACCAAAGATAGGAACGTGGCTATCTGATCACGGGTATGCAGATAAGGATGTTAATTTCCATCTTCGGGACTGGCTAATATCAAGACAGAGATATTGGGGTCCACCAATTCCAATGATTCATTGCGAGCACTGCAAAGATGCGGGTAAAGGAGAGCTTTCAGATATGCCTGGTTGGTATAGTGTACCGCTGGAAAGTCTTCCGGTCTTGCTTCCAGATGTGCCTGATTGGAAGCCAATGGGCACCGGATTATCTCCACTGGCAAATCATCCTGAATTTTATAATGTTAAATGCCCTGGATGCGGACAGGATGCCAAGCGTGAAACAGACGTTTCGGATACTTTCTTGGACAGCTCATGGTACTTTTTAGGATATATTACAGATCTAATTACCGGAGGCCAGAAAAAATCAGAGACTATATCTAGAGGTATCGAAGTAGATCAAAAAGATTTCAGTCCATGGGACAAAAATGTCTCAAAAAAGTGGCTTCCAGTCAAAAAATACATTGGCGGAGCAGAACATAGTGTGCTACATCTTCTCTATAGTCGATTTATCTCGATGGTTCTAGCTGATTTGAAATTAATCGATTTTGAAGAGCCCTTCGAAAGCTTCTTCGCACATGGATTGATAATTAAAGACGGAGCCAAAATGAGTAAGTCTAAGGGTAACGTAGTCGTGCCGGATGAATATATAGCAAAGTATGGAGCTGATACATTAAGAGCCTATTTGATGTTCTTAGGTCCTTTTTCCGAAGGTGGAGACTTTAGAGATAGCGGAATAGAGGGTATGGGAAGATATTTAAGACGTGTTTGGACAATGCTTTCAACAAAAGTAGGAGAAGTTGAAATGTCCTCAGAAGGGAAAAAGGCAATGCACAAAACTATTGATAAGGTAACCAGAGACATTGCAGCCTTTAAATACAACACAGCGATTGCATCTTTGATGGAATGGTACAACTTTCTTTCAAAGCATGAGGTAATTGCCAGGGAAGAAGCAGAAGCGTTTATAAAACTTATAGCTCCATTTGCTCCCTTTATGACTGAGGAGCTTTGGAGCAACATGGGAAACTCTAACTCTGTTCATTTATCCAGTTGGCCAAAGCCGGACTCTCAATATCTTGAGTCGGATGAAGTTGTCATTGTTGTTCAAGTAAATGGTAAAAGAAGAGGGGAGTTTAAAATAGATAGTGATGAAGCTAAAAATAAAGAAAAAGTAGAAAGTCAGGCAAGGGAAATAGTAAATAATTATATTAAAGACTCAGAAGTTAAGAAAACTATTTATGTTGAGGGCAAAATTGTAAACTTCGTTGTAGCTTAACTTCCCCACCTGGTGAAAAGTTCTTGAAAATTGATGAGCTTTCTATTATTGTATTTAAAGAATGGGAAACTCCAGTGGAAGCCTCCTGGACAAGACAATAGACTTTCTTAAGGCCAATATTTTGGTTTCAGCATTATTTTTGGGCGGAATTGTATTCTTAGTTATTGGTTTGATACAGTTTGTTACTCCACATTCCCCAGAAATAGAATTTAGAAAAGGAGAAGAGGTAAAAGGTAGCTCCACTTCAGCGGCAGAGGAGAAGATAATTGTTGACGTTTCTGGAGAAGTGCAAAAACCCGGGGTTTACACTTTATCTTCAAATGCAAGAATACAGGATCTTTCCAGCACAGTGGGATCCGAAGCTTGGAATTCACGTGACTTGAAGTCGCG